>Ga0213864_10000388_pt1 | contig 19759 bp, 20 predicted proteins | sample PICome_5_FD_160078 | JGI IMG/M metagenome (GOLD analysis project Ga0213864, IMG submission 160078) | Coastal seawater microbial communities near Pivers Island, North Carolina, United States - PICO247 | ecosystem: Environmental > Aquatic > Marine > Coastal | place: USA: North Carolina... | reverse complement strand
GAAGGAGCTGGATATTGAGGACGCCATCGCCATCCGCAACATGAAGGACATCAACCAGGCCGAGAGGCTGTTGGTTGTGCGCCGCAAGAAAAGGATTCAGCGCATGCAGCAGATGGCGGCACAGAACGCGCAGGTGCAGTCCCAGCAGGCGCAGCAGGCCGCAGTGGTGGCTTCGCAAGCCAAGCAACAGGAGATGCAGATGGAGGCGCAGCTCGAGGCGCAAACCCTGCAGCTCAAGAACGAACTAGAGATGCAGCTCGAGGCCGTCAAGCACCAGTACCGCAGGGAGATTGAGATGATTCGCGCTCAGGCTACGCTCGGATTCCGTGAGGACGATCAGAACTTCCGCGAGAAGATTGAGGTGTTCAAGGAGGGGAAGAAGGACCAGCGCGTAGACAAGCAGAAGGAGGCGCAGAAGGAACTCATTGCAAAGCGTAAGGGGGAAGAAGAACCCATTATCAATCAAGTCATAGAGTAATGGCAAGGAAGCTAGACCTAGACATCAGCGAGAAGGTGGCCATCACTACCCGCCGTGGCGATACGTTCGACGTGACCCTGACTTTCTATATCGGGGAGGAAGCGGCAGGGAACGAAGACGACCTCGACGGGGACAGCTTCCTTATGGAGGTGCGGGACAAGGCTAGCAGCGACGTCAACGAGGGGCTGATTATGTCCTCTACGGGGGCTAACGTCATCACCACCTCTGCCACTATCCCTCCCCCGTCAAGCAACTTCACTATGGAGATTTCGGGGGCGGCACTCAACGACGCGGCGGTTAACAACCAACTCACCATACGCTGTACTGCAGCAGAGATGGAGAACGTAGCGTCAGGGAGGTACGTGTACGACCTGCAGCGATACAACACATCATCAGAGGAACAAAAGACTATCCTTCGCGGCCCGTTCAGGGTGGTTGAGGACGTGGCGGAAGCCAACAACTAAGTCATGGCAGTATCAAAGAACACCATAGTCATAACGTCTAAAGGCCCCAAGGGGGAGAAGGGGGCGGCTGTAACCGTAGACGGGGCGGCCATCACTTCCTTTTCTACCGTATCGGTTACAGACGACGCAAGCAGTGTCGTAGCTGACTCAGCCAACGATACTGTCATCTTCAGTGGAGGCGGGGCTACTACCCTTAGCAGCAGCGGGAGCACGGTAACGATTTCTTCTACTGACACGGACACCACCTACACCCTTGATACGGCGCAGGACGGGGATAATGCCACCATTACCCTTACAGGTAGTGATGCTTCTACTGATAGTATCACCCTTGCGGCAGGTAGCAACGTTACGCTCACCGAGACGGGGGATACGATTACTATTGCCTCTACTGGTGGGGGTGGTGGGGGTAGCGTCACCGTTTATGATGACAGTAGCTTACTCACTTCGGCTCTCTCTTCGTTCAACTTTACTGGGAGTGGGGTCACTCTTACGGAGGTTTCTGCTGACAACATCACAGTAGACATCCCTAACGGAGCCAACTCCTTTGGTAATGTCGTCGTCGGTGCGGTTACTGTTGCTGCCGACAGCTACGGAGATACACTCACTCTCACTACTGCAGCAGCGAGTGCAGTGGCTCTTACAGGGATAGAGGTCAGTGACACGATTTCAATCGACGCATATATCCAGAACGAAACTGACCCAACCCTTGGGGCGGGCTTGGATGTAAAAACTTACCCTATTTACACCACCACCACTAACGGGAACGTATTCGTTTACGGGAATGGGACTGGGGTGGTGAGCCTCGGTAGCAATACGGTAAACAACAACGTCAACTGCTCCCCTGGACTAGTCGAGGTACGGAACGACGGCACCGATCAGTCCAAGGTCAAGCTGTACTGCGAGAACGAAACGCACTACGTTCAGCTCAAAGCCCCTGCTCACAGCGGCACGTTTGTCTCTTACGACTTCGTGCTCCCTGAGACGGCGGGTACCTCAGGGCAGTTCCTGCAAACCGACGGGAGCGGGAACACGACATGGGCTGCTGCAGGTAGCGCTACCATCCTTGACGGGCAGAAGCTAGAGTACGTAGTGAGCAGCACGGCTCTTACTTCGGCTGGAGACTACGAGGGCTTGGTGCTGAAGGTCGGGGACGCAGGGAACACGCTCACGGCAGGTACGGTGTACTACTTCGATGCTGCTCAGACCGACTGGGTGGCGGCATCCAACGCCGCCGAAGCCACAGCCAAAGGCGTTCTTGGGATTGCTCTCGGGACTAGCGGAACCGCTGACGGGGTACTTATCCAAGGGGTGTACTACTACGCTGACGCGGCAGGGGTGACGGGGGACGTACTGTTCCTTGGTACTGCAGGGGCTATGACGGCCACAGCCCCAACCACTGACGGGGAGATTCTGCGCGTGCTGGGTCAGAACATCGACGACAACATCGTCATGTTCCAACCCTCTCAGGACTTCATTGAGCTTGGTGCTGCGGCAGGGGTTACGAGCATTGACGACCTCAGCGACGTAGACACTACCACTGTAGCCCCTACTAACGGTCAGGCCTTGGTTTGGGATAGCGCGGCGAGTCAGTGGGAGCCTGGGACGGTGTCTGGTGGATCCTCTGACCTCGATGGGTTGTCTGATGTTACTATCACGGGCACCCCAGGGGCTGGGGAATTGCTGATTAACAACGCCACCTCTGGTCAGTTCGTCAACGCCACCCTCACGGCGGGCAACTTCGTGAAGATATCCAACACGGACGGAGCGATAGAAATCGCGGCGGGCGATGGTGCCGAGGTAGAATACCGAAGCCTCGCTGCCGCCGTAGCCAACCCTGGTGAAGTAGAGGGGAGCATCCTCAAGTTCGGATCGACAACGGGCCTCACTGCGGGGTCTGTGTACGTTTGGAACGGGACGGATTGGGTGGCAGTCGATGCGGACGCTGAGGCGACGACCAAGGGCCTCATGGGGGTAGCCCTAGGGACGGCGGCTACGGATGGATTCTTGACCCACGGGACGGCCTACCTGAGCCACGACCCTGGCGCCGCGGGCGATATCCTGTACGTCTCTGCTACGGCTGGACAATTGACGTCTACCCAACCGATCGCATCGACTCAATTTGTTCGTGTGGCGGGGTACTGCCTCGCCGACAACAAGATCTTCTTCTCACCCTCTCAAGACTGGATCGAAATTGCCTGATATCTCCAAGATTAACGCCCTAGCTATTGGGAGCGTCTCGAAGGTGGACGGATTGGCGAAGGCCAGCATCCTCGATATTGACGGGGTGACGGTGACGGCGGCAGTGGCTCCTGCGGCGGCGTACTCGGTGCGCCTGTTGGGTAGCGCCTTAAATGTCCCAACGTATACGGGGGCGTGTATGCGCGTCCGCAGGGACTCGGACAATGTGGAGGCGGATATCGGGTTCGACTCTAATGATGAATTCGGTCTTACCTCCCCCGTATCGAATCCCTCCTCTGGCGGGCCGTTTACAGACTTTGCAGATTTCATAGGTCATGGAGGTACCCCTGCCAACGGATTTGTCCGGTGGTGGTACGACCAGAGCGGAAATTCACTAGACGCCCCGCAAGCCACGGCGGGAAGCCAAGCTAAAATTTACGACTCTTCAACGGGCATAATCGAAGACGGCAGTGTCGGCAACGAAAAGCCTGCCTTGCAATTTGCGCAAGATGGGTTTACGGCGATTACGGGCAGCAAGTCCGATATACTATTCCACCAAGCGGCGGGCGGGCTTGCTATGTGTGTTCTCAATCCTACGGCAAACACTCAAAGACTCTGCATCATCGCAGAAACCAATGGCACGAGCAGTACAAAAAAGGGCTTTATTTTCGCTTGGGACGACCGCGTAGCTCAAGGCGATAACGACTCAGGATATTATCAATTAACAGCAGGAACAGGTTCTGCTAACGCAATTATTGCGACTCAAGAAGCCTCATTTGTGGGGTCGCAGAGCCTGATGGCCATTGAGTACGACTGGGACGCGGGCATCTTCCAATATCAAGACGGCAGTTTATTAGATTCCGTGACTGATTCAAAAACACCTGCCACGGGCGACGCTGGCAACGATTTAACCATCGGAAGCCTTGCGGGTAATACTTCTTTCGGACTTGCGGGGACGATGCAAGAGCTCATTTTGTACAACGCCCACGACGCCAACCGCGCGGCATTTGAGACTAATATCGCAAACTATTACGGCATAACTCTCTAATGGCTACCGTATACCTCCCCGTAGAAGCTACGATTCCCGGCATGACTTCGGAAGAGCGGGCGACGGCTATCAACGCCGAGGTGTGGGCGTTGCTCCGCCCGTCGTCCCTGCAACTGCCGCAGGACACGAAGTATAAGTATCCTCAAATCACCCACCCCGAAACGGGGCAGGTGGCCATCGTAGGAGACACGACCGAAGAAATCTACATCCACCCCGACGTAGACCTCACCAAGCTCCTCGCCCTGCTCCCCGAAGTACCGCAGGCGGAGAAGGACGGGTTGGTTGCATACATAGATGCAAACAAAGGGGGGACGGTACCGTTCAGTACGCTCATCCCGTCAAGCTCTGAACAGCTTACCCAAGCTGAGGCAGAAGCGGCGGGGTGGTTCCCGTCACCTGACCTGTAAACCACTTAACTGTTTGTAGCATGCCAATCAAAGAGTTCAGTACAGCGGACCTAAACACAATCTCACGCACTAACGGCGTAAGCAATACACTCTCTAAGATTAACGGGGTGGATGTGTTTTCGGGCGAGGTTCACGTCTTTCTTTTGGCTGGTCAATCCAATATGGTCGGTCGGGCGTCGTTTGATTCTGGAACAGGATACCCTTCGGGAACTCTGCAATATCCGCAACCTACGGGCTACCCAACCTATACAGATACAACGACCATTGCAGCTACTCCGCCTTTGGACCATTGGGACGAAAACCCTGGTTCTATGGGTTTAGCCCTACAATTTACTATAGATTATGCAGCGGCCACGGGAGCTACAGTTGTGCTTATTCCCGCCGCTGATGGGGGAACGGGGTTTGTCGATAACAACTGGAATCCTGGAAACATTCGATACGAACACGCTGTAGACGCTACGAACGCATTGATGGCAGCAAATCCAGATTGGATTTTTAAGGGCATTCTGTGGCATCAAGGAGAGAGAGACAATTCTAACTCCAACTTTAAAGTTCAACTTCACAGGATGATCCAGCAGATGCGGGAGGATATTACTGTGGCGGACCAAAACACTCCCTTCATTTTGGGGGAATTGTTGGCAGGAGGCAGTCAAACCACGGCCCTAAATTCTGGCGTCCTTACCAACACACCGACGTATAACTACCGCACGGCCTTGGTGAGTTCTGCGTCTTTGACCAGCTACGACAATCTGCACTTTGATTCTGCCAGCCTTCGCACCTTTGGCACCCGATATCGAACGGATTTCTCAGGATTGAGCAACCCTTATCCGACCGCAGAGACGGGAGCCACGGGACACTGGCTATTTGGTACGGGCAATCAGTTGTACATCGACCTGACGGGGTCGGCTACCAACCTCACTGAAAATGGTGCGGCACCTTCATACGAATACAATACCGTCGAAATAGCTGGACAAGGCGACGGGTTGGAGTCAGCCATTGCAGACAGTAACGACCTTACTATGTGCATCATATTTAAATATACAAGCACATTGAGTGCAATTTTGAATGGTACAATTACTCTAGGCAGCGTAAGCTCTACAGGTCTTAGCGGGTATGTGCAATCTGGGTCAGTGCGCTTTAACGAAAGAAATGGATTCGGAATCCAAATTTTGAGTCAGTCCTTTGCTGATGGAGATTTTGGTTTTATTGCCGTCAGTGTAGACTCAAGCGACAACTATATCACATACGTTGGGGATAGCACCTCGCCTACTGTGGTGACTGGCACTGGAGCAGGTCGCAGCACAAGCACAAGAAATATGTCTGTTGGGGACGTTCATTATAACGATGCCTTATTTCCTGATTCCGTAGAGATTGCTGAGGCCATCTTCTTCGACTCGGCCAAGAGCGAAGCGGAACTCGACGCCATCTACGCCCGCAGCGTGGCCCGTATGAGTGCGAGGAATATTACCCTAAGTTAAAAAAGGCCCAAGGCTAGTTCCCTGACGACCCTATCTAAACAACCATGCGTATCATATACATCACCCTGATTGCAGTTGTAGGACTGCTTCTTATCCCCATCGGGATGCTGTTTTCTTTCACTCGTGCCTTCCTTACGGTGCAGTGGAACCCACTCCCGAAGTTCTGGGTGTACGTCAAGTCCCTTGGGGTAGCCTTGTCGCAGCTCCTCAACGCTACGTGCTCGGAGCTCTTTAACGACATCCTTATCACTAGGGATGGGATGGCATTCGGGAACCCTGAGTACACCACCTCCGCCACCCTTGGGGCTAATCAGCAAGAGGGTACGCTGAAGCCCTTAGGTAAAGCCTTTGTGTGGGTGCTAGATAAAGTAGACCCCAATCACTGCATAGATGCAATCGTACAGGAAACGCTCTGCGACTGTAAGGTGAAGTGATTATATTTGTACTATGTCTAAAGACAGGGTACAAAAAAGAGTAAAAAGACTTCTGAAGAAGCACGGGCTGAGCGGGGTGAACAAGGCCAAGCGTACCCCGTCGAACCCAAGGAAGTCTCACATGGTGCTAGCCAAGGAAGGGGACAAGGTCAAGCTCATTCGCTTCGGGCAACCAGGTGCAGACACGGTAACAGAATCTAACCCTACTGGGGCGCGGGCTAGAAAGCGTGCGAGCTTCAAGGCGCGGCACGCAAAGAACATCGCCAAGGGGAAGATGAGCGCGGCTTACTGGGCCGATAAAGTAAAGTGGTGAGATGAGCGATTTGACATTTACTATCGCAGAGGTGTTTCTATTTGTTGGTTCACTGGTCGGGGTGTGGATTAAGCACCAAGTAGACTACGCTAAGCTCGGGGCTCGCGTCGACCAGCTCGAGCGCAGCAACTCCGAGGTTCAGGGCGACATCAAGCACATCAGGGAGGACCTGCAGGAAATCAAGCTGTTGCTTGCAAAGAACCAGATGCAATGAATGCTGTCAAGTACAACAAGGGTGGGAAGCTGAAGGTGAGTCAGAAGACAGCTTCAGTACCCGCCCCGAAAGGGTACCACTGGATGGAGGAGCGCGGTCGCTACTTCCTGATGAAGGGGGAGTATACCCCGCACCCTAACGCGGTCAAGGAGGCCAAGTTCAAACTCGTATCCCATAGCTGATGCCCACCCCGAAGAAGAAGTACCCAAGAAAGTATCTTGAAGGGTCACCTAACCCAAAGCGCCGCAAGCAACTCATGGATCAGATTGCCGCTATCTACGACAAGTACCGTGGTGATGCATCTAATCGCCGCCCATTCCCACCCGCTGTACAAGCCAGGCTAGAGAAGCTCTTGAAAGAAAGGGACACTATGGAAAGCGGCGGCAAGGTGAAGAAGTACAACAAGGGAGGGGCGTTCTATAAGTCCCTTGATGCCGCAGAGAAAGAAGTATATGATCGTGGACTAGCTGCAGCGCTTAGCGACGGCAACCGCTCTGGTGTTAGTCAGCACGGCTGGGCGACGGCTAGGGTAAAGAGTGACTTCGGTAAGAAAGAAGCCGCGAAGATTCGCGCAGGGAAAGGGAAGAAGAAATAGACAGCTTGTATTAATATTTATATTTGCAGTAAATAACAACACATGGCTACCACCACTGCTACCATTACGCTCAATAGCGCCGACTTGACAACGGATGCTTTGGCGTTGAGCAAGACCGCCACCCTCACCAAGGCAGGGACGACCACGGGGTTGACTGAGACCACGGGTGTTGGGCGCAAGACCACGACGGCTTCTTCTGCTGTCACCATCTTCGCCGCCGCCGACTACGGGGACACGCGGGCTCACAAGATTTACGTCTGCAATACCTCATCCACTGCTACAGAGTACGCGACCTTGACGATTGGTACTCAAGACGTTGGGTTGCTCTACGCTGGTGACTGGGCGCTCATCCCGTGGGACGGGACGGCGGACTTCAAGTACACCCCGAGCGTAGCTACTTCTTTCACCCTGGAGTACCAGCTCTTTATTGACGAGGCATAATGGGGGTGCTCAAGGCTGAGCTTTCGTTGTCGAGTACCAACGTACTCACCTCCCCTGTCAGCGTTGCTGTTTCGGTGAATGTAAACGCCGACTCTGGTAGCATCATCAGGGGGAAGGTAGCCTCTACGTCCAAGGGTGGTAGCGACGTGACGGTGTATAAGGCTAGCGACAAGCTCGAGAGCGCGTACGTGTACGTAAACAACATGGACGCTGTCCGTGAGAACTTCATCTACGTATACGCCGACAGCGCAACGGACGATCCCGTGGTGCTCAAGATTGCAGGGGGTGAGTTCGCCTTCTTCCCCGCGCAGAACGACCAGACCCTGAAGGCCTACGGGACCAAGGTGGACCAGGTCATTGAGTACGGGGTGTTTGGTCTCGATAGTTCATCTGTAACACTAGGATAAATGGCACACCCAAGCAATTCATTCCCTAAGGAGCTCTACGTCTCTGACGGGACCAACGATATCCCTGCCCCGACAGGCCGACACTTTTTTGCAATCTATAATGCTACTAGTGCTGCAGGTACAGTCGATGTGACGGGGACGCTTTATACGTATCAAAGTGATGCGTACAAGGAATCGAGTGCAGAAAAGACAGGGCTTTCAATCCCCCCTGGGGGTACGCTCTACGGGAGGTTCACGAACGTGGATGCCCCCGCAAACTTTCTTGCATACCTCGCATAATAGAAACAAATCAATACAATGGAACAGCAAGTAATTGAAAAGGTTGAGTTCGTAAGCTCCCCCGAAGAGCTTCAGGCATCAATGCAGCGAGACGCTGACCCCGTGCAAGAAGTCGTATCAGAAGAGCCCGCACCACAACCGCAACCCGAACAAGTTAATGTTCAACAAGAACAGCCTCAGGCAGAGGATCAGACTAACGCTGTTCAAGAGCAGCATGAAACTGAGCCGCCTGTTTACGAGGCTAGCAATGAGAGTGTAACTGAAGCACCTCAGTACTCGGAACAGCAAGTAGAAGGGGCAGTGATGAGCTTCCTGAGCGAAAAGCTAGGGAGGCAGATTACTAGCCTTGACGACCTTGCTCAACCGCAAGAGCCAATCCAGCTTGACGAGCGCATCGAGGCTATCTCTCGATTCGTTCAAGAGACTGGGCGGGCACCGCAGGACTGGTTCGCATACCAGCAGCTCAACCCATCCGAAATGGATGACGTGACTGCCGTGCGTGTGGACATGGCCTCGCAGTACCCTAATCTCTCCAACGAGGAGTTGAGTATGCTGGTACAGAGCAAGTATAAGCTCGACCCAGAAATCAACACCGAGGAGGAGGTTCGGCTCTCGCAGATTCAGCTCAAGGTTGACGCAGCCAATGCACGCCAGTCCATCGAGAAGATTCGGGATGGCTATGCAGCACCTGTGGAGCAACCGAAGCAGTTGGAGCCCGAGTCGTTCATCGACCAAGAGTGGGTGAACAACATGTCTCGTGAGGTGGATGCACTCACGGGGATTGAATTTGATTTGGGTGGGGGTAAGTCCTTCACCTTCGGTATTGACGATCAGTACCGTGCTCAACTTAAAGACAAGAACACCCGTCTTGAGGAGTTCTTCGACCCGTACGTACGGCAGGATGGTTCCTGGGACTACGACATGCTGTCCTCGCACCGCACCGTTATTGACCGCATTGATGAGATTGTCTCTTCGGTCTATAAGCAGGGCTTGAGCGACGGACAGAAAGGAGTAGTGGAGAACGTAGCCAACGTACAGTCAAGGGCACCTGAACAGGGCGTTGCTAATGACGCAAACCCACTGACAGAACAACTACGTCAGATTGTCAATAGCAACAACGCAATGACTTTCAACATCTAAAGACTAAGAAACTATGGCAAATATTGCTGGACCTGGAACGGGGACTCAACCCACGTTCGCAACGACTCCAGAGAAGTACACTACGGTGGCTGCTCTTCTGGAGCACAACAAGCCCGACAATCGGGACCTGCTTATCAAGACCTACGGTGACCAAGGCATCACGGGCTTTCTCCAACTGACTGGTGCGGTCAAGAGCGGTGGTACCGCTGACCACGTGCAGTACTGGGAGGAGGAGCGCCGCCACGCCACCATGACCACGGATTCCGCTACGGCTTCTCAAATCTCTGGTGTGGTTACTTGTGACATCGGCGATGACGCTGACGTTAAAGTCCGCAGCAACGACGTGGTGATGAACGCCGCTACGGGTGACGTCTTCATCGTTGTGGCTACCAACATCGCTGGTGACTTCATCGCCCCCGAGACTGGTGTGACTGGTACTGCTGGTCAAATCAAGCTCAAGCTGATGAACGGTCTCACTGCATCTGGTAGCAACACGCAGTTTGCTACGGGTGGTGGTGAAACCCTCATCATTCTCGGCAGTGCTTACGATCAGGGTACGGACCAGCCTGGGCACTTCTTCGAGACGTCCCCGACGTTGCGCACCAACCCGTACATGATTGTCAAGGACACCTACCAAGTGAACGGCTCTCAGGCCACGAACATCGGCTGGGTGAACGTCGGCAATGGAGACTACCGCTGGTACATCCACGGTGAGCAGGAGACCCGCGCTCGCTTCTTGGACCGCCGCGAGATGATGATGCTGTTCGGTGAGAAGGCTAGCGGCACGATTGGCTCTGCTACTGGTGCTGTGGCTGGTTCCGAGGGCTACTTCTCTGCTGTGAACGATCGTGGTATCGTTGTCAGCAACGGAAGCGCCAACCCCTTGGACACCTTCACTGAGTTTGACAACATCATCCTCGAGCTCGACAAGCAGGGTGCCCCGAGCGAGTACGCTATGTACGTCAACCGTACGCAGGACCTCGCTATCGACGACATGCTCGCCGCAGGTATCGCCACGAGCGTTACCGCTGGCTTGGCTGGTCAGTTCGGTGCGTTCAACAACGACGCTGACATGGCCGTGCAGCTTGGATTCAAGAGCTTCACTCGTGGTGGGTATACCTTCCACAAGCACGACTGGAAGCTGCTGAACGACCCGACGCTGCTCGGTGCTAGCACGAAGTTCCAGGGCGCTATGGTTCCGCTCACGCAGGTCACCGATGCCCGCACGGGCACCAAGGCCCCTGCGCTCGAGTTGAACTACAAGGAGGCCAACGGATACAGCCGCGAGATGGAGCACTGGGTAACTGGTGGCGGCGTCCTCGGCTTCAAGACCGACGGAACCGACGTGGCTAAGTTCCACTACCGCTCCGAGATTGCTCTGGTGACCCGCGCTGCTAACCAGCACGTCATCATCAAGGGCTGATAACCTGAAGTGAGGAGAGTGGGGCTTCGGCCCCCTCTCTAATCTTCATAATCCTTTTGATTATGGCAACAATTACATACCCCAACAAGGGCTCCAACACGATTCAGCGCAAGGCTGTTGTAGCTGACGCCTTCGTTCAGAACAGCGCAGTTGAAGTTGAGATTGAACAGCCTAAAGGGAGCTACCTCTCTAAGGTGTACATCAAGTGCAACTCCCAACCCACCGTTACGGCGGCTATGGATCTTGGCTTTAAGATTGGTACTACGAGCGACGGAAACGAAGTCGTTGAGGATGCCGACGGCATCATCGATGCTGCTGGCAATACCACCGCCTTCAAGACTGGTGGTATTGTGGCTGTTGATTTGACTACGAGTTCTGCCGCGAACACCGCCATTGCCGCTGATGCTGCATACACGGACACCGCACGGACCCTGTACTGCAACACCACCGCAAGTGACTCAGCTATCAGTGCCGCAGGTACTGTTGAGTGGATTCTGTTTTTTGATATGCTCGGAGCCCCCGCCGAGTGATAGAATCTATATCTGATGAGAAAGGCTCCTTGATGGGGCCTTTTTCTTTTTAGTATATTTGCCTGAGTAAATTGTAATGAAGAAATTTTTCCTCTTCCGTAGAGAACAGCTTACACTATTCTCTTGCTGCGCCTCCGACGACGGGTCGGGATTGGCGCTGCTTGTGCTCCCTGCGGATAAGCTGTCCTTCATTACAGCCAAGATTGGTGAGGTGATTCTGCGCTTTGACGAAGCCAGCATCTACGACTATGTTACCGTTTCCTCTGCCGAGTCCATCAACAAGACCAGGGTAGCTGTAGCGTGCGAAGAAGGGAGGGAGATTGACGTCATCAACTCCATCATGAACTTCCTCTCTGCTAGCAGCAAAGAGAACGTACTTCGCTTCGACGCCGTAGACAACAAGGCCACGCTTAAGGGGGCCAAGGTAGACGGGTTTGAGGACATCACAAGCATCATCAACTCCACCCCGACCAATGTCATCACTCAAGACACGAGTGCGTCATCGAGCATCATCGCTGGGGTGGACTTCCTTACCGCAGATAACCTCCCGTTCATCGACTTCAACCACGATAACTTCCCGTACACTGACGGTCAGCATGCTTCGGCGTGGGCTAACGACAGCTCGGCTACGGGTGGGAGTACGTACGATATGACCGACGAGGGGGTGAGCAACACCACCGCCAAGGCCGCAGGACCTACGTCGTATGTAGCCACTATCAGTGCGAACATAGCTGCAGGTAACTACTACCGTATGGGGGACGAAATGGTGCACAGCGGGGAGTACACCTTGTACTGCGCCTACGGGAACCCTGTGTACACCAACCACTACGAAATCTACGGGAGTGCCGACGGGACGGGGAAGGGGTTTACGAACGGGAAGTTTGACCTCATCAGCATCATCCACGACGGTCTGAGCGGCCTCCCTGCAACCAAGCGCACAGACAACACCGACGACGGTAGCATCTCATACAAGCTCCCTGATCCGAACCTAGAAGTCAACCCCCGCCAGGCGCAGACCCTTTACGCCTTTGTGGTACGGAGGGACAAGGACTTCAACATCTTCGTCCACGGATACACAGGTGACATCATCGCTGTCATCCCTGCCGTTACTGGTGGGGTAGATACTACTAGCTTCCGCACCGACGGGAACCTTGCTATCGAGGACATCGGGGGAGTGACTAGCGACTACCTCTTCAAGGGGTTTCTCGCTCGCTTTGGGGTCATCAAGCGGGACGTAGGTTATACTGCAGGCAAGAAGATTGCTCAAGACCTGTACAAGCAGTACGCATTCAATTACTCATTTTAATTAATAAACAATGGCTGAACAAGCAAAACGGGGTCCAGGACGCCCTCGAAAGTCCACCACTACCACGCATTCGGCACCCGTTGCCGAGGCACCCAAGGCAGCGCCCGTGCAGGAGGCTGTCGCTGTAGCTCCCCCGCCCCTTGTGCGCAAGGAGAAGGCGGTAGAGAACAGGGTGTACACCATCCCGAAAGGCGGTGGCATTGTGTACATGCTGCAGAGCAAGGGGGTTACTATCTACGACGAGGAGAGAAACCGCGTCCGAGAGATGCGGTACTGCCCCAACGAGCCTAGCATTTGGGTTGACGAGCAGAGCGAGAACGCCATGAAGAAGCCTGTCATCTTCAACAGCGGGAACCTGATTGTCACCAAGGACAAGCCCAACCTGATGGAGTACCTTGACCGCCACCCGCAGAACATCAGTAACGGGGGTGGGGTGTTCAAGCTCATCGAGCAGGATCGTGACGCGGAGAAGGAGCTGAGCAAGGAGTTCAGTATGGTGGACAGCATCGCTATGGTTCGGGACAAGCCCATCCAGGAGCTGCTCCCCGTGGCCTTGTTCTACGGCATGAGCATCGACCGTCCCGTAGCAGAGATTCGCTACGACCTACTGAAGGAGGCTAAGGGTAACCCCGAGAAGTTCATCCAGGCCTTCGACAACCCCATCGTGCAGGCCCGCGCTGTGGTGTACCAGGCCAAGGAGTACCAAATCATCAACATCAAGAACGACGGGGCGTACTGGTTCGATAGCAACAGACTCATTGTGGCTAACCCTACTGGACAGGACCCAGTGGATACGCTGACGCGCTACTGCCTTACAGACAAGGGTGCATCTGTATTTGAGAAACTGCGCGACGACCTCATGAGGTTGGCATAAGTGTACATAACACTAGTAAAGACAGGGGGTTTCGGCCCCCTTTCTTTTTGTATATTTGTTTTATGGTTAGCGTCATTGACGTATATAATACTGTTAGGGATCTAGCGAACAAAGAACAGAAAGGATTCATTACTCCTGAGGTGTTCAATACCCTAGCATCTGTAGCCCAACTGAATATCTATAACGAGATGTTCAAGGAGGTGGTGAACGGGGAGAGGCTGCGTCGTCAGAACTTCGACCACGGGAGGGACCTCTCTTACCTGAAGCAGGTGAAGGAGGACCTATCCACATACATGATTGAGATTGAGCTCGACGACACCTACGTTGACGAGATTGCTGACGAGGAGTTCGTCTCCTTCAAAAAGCCCCTCGACCTCGGGAAGGTGATTGCCATGCGCACTACGGACAACAACTCCGTAGAGATTGAGTACGACAGCGAGAAGGTGGCTAGGCTCCTTAAGAGCTTGCTCTCTCGCCCCACTACGGCGCATCCCGTAGCTATCCTCGGGGACGACATCAGGGTGTACCCTGACAGCGTATGCCCCGTGCTATTGCGCTACTACCGTACCCCCTCTGCACGCACGCTAGACGGGGACCTGGATGGGGACAGCCTCCCTACGTACAGCGTCACGGAGGTGAACGACGACTTCTTGGTTGTCAACCCCACTGAGAGCAGGGACTTCGACCTCCCTGCCCACTACAAGAGCGAGGTCGTAAACGAAATCCTGAAGATGGTGGGGGTCCGCCTGCGCGATCCTAACCTGTACAGCTTTGGGAGCACAGAAGACGCGGCAGAATGAGTATGAACTACATCACACTGAGGCAGGTTATTGACGACTACATCCTGACGCTCGATGGGGACGACTACGTCTCCACGGCCTCTGACGTAGCCATCCGCAACTTTGCTCTCCGTGGCATCCGTGAGTTCGGGTTCGACGTCACAAGCAACGTAAAGAGCATCAAGCGTACCGTAGAGAGCAACAACACGGTGACTCTCCCTGACGACTACGTGGACTTGATTAAGATTGGGACGGTAGACGACGACGGGTTGGTGTACGTGCTCGGGCAGAACAAGAACCTGAACTACAGCAGGAAGTACACCACGGCACAGAACACCGCTGACAGCGAAGCAGGACCGCTAGATATCGACGAGAACATCATCATCGACCGCCAGGACAGCAAGACCCCAACGACAGGCACTACAGGAGAGGTTGATGTTGTGGACGGGTTCGACAGCTACATCTTCCGCAACTATATCTACGAGAACAGCCTCGGTAGGCTGTACGGGTTCGGAGGTGGACAGATGGAGGGGGACTACCGCATCAACCTTGACCAGAACAGGATTGAGCTGGAGGTGAATAGCGGGGTTTCTGAGGTGGTGCTAGAGTACGTCGCTGACGAGGCACGCTCCACCAACCCTGTCATCCACGTCTACGCAGAGGAGGCGCTACGATCGTACATCTACTACAAGCTGTGCGAACGCAAGAGCAACGTCCCTGCCAACGAGAAGGCCCGAGCCAGGGCAGAGTACTACAACGAGCGGAGGAAGGCTAAGGCTCGCCTGAGCAACTTCACCAAGGAAGAGGCTTTCCGCACCATCCGCAAGAACTACAAGCAGGCACCCAAGTACTGATGATTGAGAAGCTGTTCCCGCGCCTCCTGAACAACTCTTCGGACTCGCGTGTCAGGAAGGGCACGGAGATGTCTGACGCACTCAATGTGCAGGTCGGTGGGGAGTCCGAGGGTAGCCAGACGACAGGGGACCTCGGGGTCTTAAAGCCTATCAACGGGAACACGGTGGTGGGGGACTACGTCTTCCCAAGCAGCTCATCCAAGCGGGTTATTGGTAAGGCGGAGGACGGTCAGCAGAACAGGGTTTACTTCTGCGTATACAGCTCTAATGCCAACGAGCAGGGGGTGTACGTCTACGACAACACCACGGCTACTGTCGATGAGGTGTTCACTCACCCGCAGTTCAACTTCCAGCCTAACGGGTTTGTCAAGGGGGATGTCATCCACCTGAACAACCAAACCGATGTCGATGCTGACGAGCGTACGCTGCTGTACTTCACGGATAATGTGAACGAGCCCCGCAAGCTCGACGTAGAGCGCGTGCAACAGCTTAACGTAGGTCCGTACAACCAGTACGACTTCGCGGACTTGATTACGGCGTGTCCACGCACCCCTATCCTCCCCCCTACGTTTGCTTTCTCTTACGACCCTGACTCCCAAGTAAACAACTTCGAGGGTATTAACGGGTTCCAGTTCGCGTATCAGAACATCTACTACGGTGGTGAGGAGAGTGCGCTGTCCACTTACAGCGACATAGCCGTCCCCCCGAGCTACATCAACCAGGGCAACCTCCCACTGTCCAGCATCAACGTTGACAACGTATGCACTATCACCATCCCTGTTGACGGATACACCAAGGAGATTGAGAAGGTCAGGCTCCTTGCTCGTTACGGGAACAGTGGGAACTTCTACATCATCGACGACATCACCCCTGACCTCACTCAGGATACGACGTACGAGTTCCGCAACGCGCAGGTCATTACGGCCATCCCGCAGCTAGAGAGCGACAAGCAGTTCGACGCCCTCCCGAAGCGTGCTCAGGCCCAAGCGGTTACTGAGAACAGGCTGTTCTATGGGAACTACGTGGAGGGGTTCGACCCCTTCCCTGTCACGGCTACCTTGACTGCGGTGTACAACGAGAGGGAACAGGATTTTGCTAATACGGCCATCTCTGTAGAACCGATTGTCCTGAAGCTCGACGATCCGTCAGCAACTACTCTAGACAACAGGGTGGCGGGATTCAAGCTCGACCTGTCTACTGTCCCTACGTTCATCCCTGCTGGGAGTGAGTACACCTTCAGCATGACTGTCGGTCCGAACAGGAACTGGCACATTTACGATGCTAGGTACAGCATGCACGGAACTCAGCAGCTATATAACGTGGCTACTGGGGTTCAAGAGAATCAAGGGGCTACTATTGCAGAAAGTGTCAGCACTAGTTTCGAAGATGGGGACGGATACTTCGGTGCGCTTTTCAATGGTGACACTAGAGGGTTGCTGTACAATCCAGGGCTTCAGAACGAAACAGACAATATCATCAAGTGGAATGTAGAGCTTGGTCCACAAGCTGCTCAGTCTCCATTCGGTGTTGCATACGGAACCTCTGCATCTAACCCATTGATTGTTAAGGGTGGTGTAGTCACATTCATCGTAAAGGTTTTTGCCCCTAATGATATCAACGACGGCAGGCTTCAACTCAGGAATGCGATATGTAGAGCACTGAATGGTGACAGCATACAATCAACTGCTTTTGACTTGATTGATAGTCAAACAGTTACACTACCTACGTACAGTTTTGATTTAGGATTAGAGAACGGGAACACAATCTCTAACGTTGCTAGCAATCCTAATTCGTACCTAGTGAGTGCAGTAGCAGACAGGAGCTTTTTAGAGGCTAGTAACAACACAAACCTTGCTCCGTGTGGCTACTTTATTCTGAACAAGGCTTCTGTAACACTGCGTTGTAGAAACTTCTTGTCCGTTGATGGTTACGCTGATGACAACGCAATAGGGTACTTGGCATTAGAAGTTGATTCTATTGATAATGCTGAATCAAAAACATGCATACCTGATGCGGACATTGACGCCAACATCGTAGGTCAATTAGGTGAACTACCTGACATCACCAAGTGGGTTGTTCTAGATTCAACTGAAGTTTCCAACCTAACTCAAAACTTTATAGAGTCAAACTTCGACAACACTTGGCAGCTAGAGCTGTATCAAGGAAACCAAATATCCCCAGCTTCTTCTGTTGATGACCCTAGTGAAGCCACAAAGGTCAACGACCAAATCGAAAGGGTCTTCGGGTATCTTCAATTTGAGCAAGGGTCTACAATCTACAAGTCTATTCGTCAAAGGGCTGAAAATTCAGGGATTGCAGACTCAACTGAGCTATACGTAAGTCAAGGGGCTTCACTTGTTGATGGTGATTCAGGTCCTCGCGGAGTGCAGTTCCCGACCTTTAGGTCAGGCCGTACTGAGCTCATTACAACTAGTGTGCTCCCCTTCTTTAATCCTGGGTTGGCACAACTTGCAGGGATTAGCAACCCGTTTGAGTCCTCACTTAGCGAAGGGGATGAGTCACCTGTAGAGGCGATATCATCTGCCTCGTTCTTAAACAGTCCTGACAGCTCTGAATCAACGGGTAGCAGCCGATCCTTCAAGTCTTCTTCTAATCACGATTTCGGGGTGGTGTACTATGACCAGAGGGGAAGGAGCAGCAACGTAAACCCCATCGGGGGCGTGTACGTAGCTGGGTACAGTGAGGCAGAGCGTGGCGTCAACGCCCAAGGTAGGGTGAATGTGAATGTACAGCTTCAAGAAGAAGCCCCTGAATGGGCGTTCCATTACCAGATTGTGTACGGGGGGAACAGCACTGTAGACAGGTTTGTGCAGTACACCACGGGAGGGGCGTTCGTCCCTACCGATTCAGGGGAGGAGCAGAACATCTTCGTCTCCCTCAACTACCTTCAAGACAACGACGATGTTTCTTATGTTGACGCCTTCGGCGCTCGCTCACCTGAAGGAAGTAACCGCCTCTATGAGTTCAGAGAGGGGGACAAGCTGCGCGTCATCAGCTACTACAACGAGGGTGAGACCCGAGTCTTCCCCACCAACTACGTCTTTGATGTGGTCGGACTGCGAAACCTTGGGGATGATGCTGACGGGAATCCGCTGTACGAAGACGGGGATCAAGCAGTACCTCAGGTAAAGCAAGGGGACTTCCTTGTCCTACGTAACAACCCTACCGCTAGTGGGTTTAGGTACGCCGACGTAGCCTCGGCAGGAGGGGCGTCCGAAACCTTCCTGCACAACTGGAACAGCAGGTGTGTAGTAGAAATCTTCTCCCCGTCGCTGTCGCAAGAGGCCGAGGAGCGGGTGTTCTATGAAGTCAGTGACGTGTACCCTACTGTAATCAATGCAGACGGTGTAGTGGTGCACTCTAGTACTGATATCACCCTAACCAAAGGGGACGTATGGTGGAGGCGGATGGCAGTGAATATGCCCGAACCACCAGGACTTAACGGGGCAGGATACAGGAACCTTATCGGGGGCGCTGACGGGGACGGGTTCACAGCCCCTAGCTTCCGTGCATACCATCTCGAGAGCGAGACCTTCAGCGACCTGGTGAGGAACGCCGACGTGTACTCCTACGGGAAAGTCAAGGCCATCCTCCCCAACAGCAAGGAGGTGCGCCGCAGGAGCAGCATCACTTTCGGGGAGGGGAACAACTACGCTAGCAAGCTAGTGAGGTTCACTTCGTTCAACCCATCGCTCTTCCCGTTTAAGGACCTCCCAAATCGCTACGGAGCCGTTAATTTCCTAGAGGCATTCAACGAGTTCTTGTTAGTTATTCAAGAGGATAAACTATCTAGACTCCCTGTAAGCAGACAGATTCTTTCTGACGCGGCAGGGGGGCAGCAACTCATCGCTAGCGACCTCATCCTCGGTACCCAGGCTTTCTATGCAGGGGACTTCGGGTGCGACAACAACCCCGAGTCCGTGGTGGTGGTGGATAACGACATCTACTTCGCCAACAAGAGCGTGTCTGAAGTGTACCGCTTCAACCGCAACGAGGGTGGGGTGCGCGTCATCAGCGACAACGGGATGGAGGAGTTCTTTGAGAGGCTGTTCCGTGACGTAGGGGAGGGGGCGCGAGTTGTCGGGGGGTACGACCC
>Ga0213864_10000387_pt1 | contig 19763 bp, 24 predicted proteins | sample PICome_5_FD_160078 | JGI IMG/M metagenome (GOLD analysis project Ga0213864, IMG submission 160078) | Coastal seawater microbial communities near Pivers Island, North Carolina, United States - PICO247 | ecosystem: Environmental > Aquatic > Marine > Coastal | place: USA: North Carolina... | reverse complement strand
GCTAGAGCGCACGTGAAATTCTGGGAAGATTTGAAAGAACTCGGCGCCAGGCGCAGGCAGATCGACGGCCAGAAGACACCCGTCATCAGGTTTGTCAGACAGCCGGCGAACTCGCCCGACACAAATGTTCTCAACCTCTGCTTCTTTCGGTCGCTCGTAAAGCTCGTGTCTTTTTTCGAAGAAAGAAAGGAAGTCCAAACAAGGTTATGAAGGCAAGGAAGCATTTTTGAAGCATGTCATGCAGACTTTCCACGACTATCACGACAAAGAGACGATGGACAGCTGCTGGAAGATGAAGAGCACCGTCGTCCAACCGATCATTGACGCACAAAGGACGAACGATTGCGAGCTTCCGCACGGCTACATCGAGTCGAAACCAATTCTTCAAGAACTCAACGCCGTTTCGAGCGACGACGACGAGCCCTTGGTACGAACACTGTGCTTCGAAGACGCCCAAGGAGTGCTTCCTTGTGCACACAAAGTCGCCCATTAATGATGGCGCTCATGCGACGACAAGACGATAGAACTATTAGATACGTCAATTTACAAGGACCAGAACTGATTTCAAAATCATGAGAAGCACGGGCCCTGCAAACTCCTCCAGAGTCAAGAACTTCGGACCGAAGCCTTCGGTCCAACTCATTCCATGACAACCAAATGTTCAAATGACATTTGTAGATCTTGTTTATGACCCGTAAGCGCCTCCAGCACTAATAGGACGAGCTGCTGAACTTGATACCGTTCATGCGAAATAGTAGCCTCGCTGTGAGTGAGGGCCGCCTGGTTAACATTTCAAAGGCTGTGAGAAACGTAGCATTTGAGCTATCAAACCTTGACCGTTGTCAACTCTTGAGACGTTGTGTATTGAACATCAACAGGCATCTGCAGTGCGTTAGATTGGTATGCTCTCATGAAGAGGAATACATTGAATACCGTATTCTCGAACTTATCGAGCTCTAAAGTAAGCAAACGAATGGCGTCATCTATTCTCTGTCTTTCGTGATTGTATTCCAACTGTCTTTCCGCAAGAATGTTGTTCAATCGTTCGCATTTTTTTGAGCTGTGCCCACTGTTCAAACTTAACTTGAGTCTTGTCAAAAAATGTACCTCTCGTCAAAGGCAAATTCTGCCTCTCTCTTTAGAGCGATCTGATCTTTCAAGCGTTCGTGAGCATTCCTTCAAAAAATTAAGATTGTTATATATGCGTTCGTTACTATGGAATACCGTAAAGTGTCAGACTCTTTCAGTAGAACTTGCTCAAGAAATCTGACTGTGAGCCTCTTTGCCTGGAATGACTTTCAACAACGACCAGGAGTCATAACAATCACGAATATCACCATGTTTTCCAGCTGAGTCTGATAAGAATATGTCTGCCATGTAAAACTGGGGAGCGGAAAGCCAAGTTCTTGAGCAAAACTAAAGTGCTGCGTGATGAGGGTACGTGCATTTTTTGGTGACGGTTGGCAACCGGTTGAAGAATATCTTTGTCCTGTCTTCGTTTGAACCTCCTTGCGATCCGCTCAATTGAAACCGTAGATGCAAACAATAGTTGATATACCATAGAGAGATAGCGTTTTGTGGCGCCATCAGTGTTAGACCTGCCCGTTTGATGTGAGGCCGTAGAAGCTTCGACCAGGCTTTGTTTCAAGGCTTGCAACCGACGTTGTACCGCCGCTGTGGAGCCTATGCGGTCAACAAAATTCTTCATCGACTGCATAAATTTATCGTGCTTTTGGAGTATTTGTACCTTGAATCATATGTCACGTCGCATTTCAAGCAAGTTTAGGAACGAGTACCTTCGAAACAGTGCCCCTTTCAAAGTTATTACCCAGTGTGGCTCTTAACTTTATGTTCCCCTAAATTTTCGAGTGAGGTTTGAATCTTAACGTAATGGCTCATATCTTACTCCTTCCAAACGCTGACGCATGCGCTGAATCAATTGCGTCCCTTCTTGGAGCGTTTTCATTCCAAACACTCGTGCACTAACACTCTCTGCATCTTGGCCCAGTAGAAAAAGCTGTCGAGTGGATATCACTTAAACGCGATAGAATTGATGTTCTAATCACCTTATACGATGATATACATGTCTCATACAGTTGAAAATCTTGCTTTAGAGAAGCCTACGTAGCTCATCAGTGGTTTCCCTCTAGTTCAGTCAAAATTTGAAACCTGATGCGTTGCTCTCGCGTACTGTTGCAGTGTACGCTCCGTTCTTTCGATTTTCGGTGCACAGTTTATTTCAATTGAAACATGGCCACGTTCATCCGCGTTTGACGTTGCGCGCATATTCCATCAGTGTAACGCGGCTAGTGTGTGGCAGTTGTAACCGTTGGTCGACCGGCAGAGCGACGCGATTTATGATAAATCATTTATCGCGATTCCCATCGTCGATTCAAGTTGTTTCAGGACGAGTTGTCCGGATGCATACAAAGATGATTTTCTACTTCTCTCTCCAAAAAGTTTTTGGACAAGTCGTGACTCGTCGAAATTTGGTAATCGAAGTGCCTTAACTATGGGGTGCTCGTAGACTTAGGGTTTAGGATCATAGCCCCAGAATGAAATATTATACGTCTATATCTACATATTCTATCTCTTCGTCGTCCTGGATTTCTCGCCACGCGACTGAGTGTGGCAGAGGGAAGCCGTTCCGCCCTTCGAACAAGAATATTTGTCGCACCATGGCCGTCTTCGTGCGCCAGAAGCGTGCTATTTCGTCGGGGGTGTGCTCATTGTACTTCACTTGCAGCGTCTGTCATAACCCATTCAAATCTTCGGCACCAAACGCTTCGCGTTCGACCTTGGACATGCGGTTGGCGAGGGAGTAGAAGACCCCGCAGTCGAGTACGAAAAAGGCCTGGCAAAATTCCACTTTTTTCATAAAAAGTAGGGTTTAAACCCAGACCCTAGATATATTTAGGGTTTGGAAAGTGCTAGGGCTTAAAAACATACTGTTAAGAATGATCATTGTACGTGTCGAAAATTGCATTTTTGATAGGAAAACTTCCGGAACGTTTATCTCCGATTTCTTTTTCAATTTTCAAATAGAAAATGCGACTCAATGCCGAAACGCGAAAAATGCAACCAAACTAGACTCTGCGTCTAAATACGCCAAATTATCGCTACGCTATGTCCAATTGTCCAGAAACTTTTTGGAGGGAGAAGTAGCAGATTTCAGCATCGCCGTTGCAGATGTATGTTCATGAGACTCATAAGTATGAACTGATCGATCACTGAAGTAACTGGGACAAGTTGGCACGTGCAGTAGTTGAAGGCGTAGTTCCGACGTGGTATTCGCTTCGCTTCGACGAAGGATTTCAGGGCACTTCGCATCCTAGTACCCAGTGCAGGTGCCGAGATGCTCTTAAATCATCTAACACGCGTGAGACGTGTCAAAAACATTTGTCGAGGACTAGACCAGTCGCTAAAGATTCGCTACGCTGCCCAGCCTACCTTCAGTGTCCTGCGTCGACACGGCAAAGTTTCAGGTTTAAGGTAACAGTCGTACTTTAGTGAATGAAACAACCATTTTAAAACTTAGTGCCAAAATAGGGAAGATAGTCAATCGAAGGCAAGTGCTCAGGTAAGGGCTGGAGTTTCTTATGTGTCTGATTTCTCAGTACATTCACATAGAGCACAATCACGCTTTGTGTTGAAGGAAACATAAGTGTTGGCAAGTCAACGTTTCTCAAGCAAATACTCGGAGCAGATGATAATCCGCTCAAGGTCTGTTATTATACGCTCGGTATTTCAAACACTTGAGCCAGCAACAGGAATTTCTCCACTTAGTTCCTGAACCGGTGGAGAGTTGGCAGCACGTTACAAAGAAAAATATTGGGGAGCATGCTGATTTCAATATTTTAGAGGAGTTTTACCAAAATCCGGCGAGATATGCCTATAGTTTTCAACAGTTTGTGTTCATGACGAGATTTTTGCAACATGAAAACACGAAAGATGCAAGTTTACCAATACGGGTGATTGAACGTAGCGTGTTCTCTGATCGAAATGTGTTCACAGAGGCTCTGTATGACAACAGCTGGTTGAGTGATTTAGAGTACTCTCTCTACCACGCTTGGTTCGATCCGTTCATCGAGGTAACTCCTCAGTATTTTTAAATGGTGGACAAGTAATTTGTCGGTAGTCATTCCCTGCGCTAGTTCCAGATGGCTTTGTTTACCTTCGCGCCCAGCCAGATATATGCTTGCGGCGAATGCATCAGCGAGCACGTGGAGAAGAGTGTGACGTGAATGTAGAGTACCTGACATCGCTTCATCGCAAGCATGATTCTTGGCTCTTATCCAAGCTGTCAGGTTTGTATCTTTCGTCATGGAGAAATTTCAGCTTGAACTCCCGTCAGATAAAGAGAGTATAGGTCGTGATATATTTACTTGTACAGTTGATATCCAGAACAGTGGTAAGATAATTGAGGTACGGACAAACCATGTTAATTGTTCGTAATTTCAGAGTGGGATAGGTGCCTGTCTTGGTCATCAACTTCGATCATGATCTCACTGTAGAAGTACACTCAGCTCGTGTTCGAGAGCTGCAGTCGTGCATATTAAACTTTGTAAGATCGCTTCAGAATAAGTAGTGTCGAGTATGAATGAACTACTTAGTGGACTCGTTCCTTGGCATGAATCTGCGCAACTTTTGGCTTTTTCTTACGCGCTGCTTCGACAAAAAACTGTCTAACTTGCCACTCTTTGTAAGCTCGGCATATTTGCCAAGTAGGCTCTCAATTTTTACAGAAGCTGTTGAAACGGATTAGAACAACTCGCGAAAGGCGGAGATATACTAGAGCGTACATTTTTTCTTAAAGAAATGTGTTTTCTTCGCACGCACGACCCGTTCTTTCTCACTATCACGGAAAACGTCAACAACGTTGCTCGGCACGAGCAGCCGGCTTGCCACTTACCTAACTAGCGTTTGGAGCACGTGTACTGCAGGCTGAGCCTCACATTCCACCTTTGTGACTTCATCCTTCATTTCATGCACACGGGAAGACTTGTGAGCTTTGAATGAACAACGAGCTCCAAGCTCACGACTTCACCGGGTGTACGGCGCGTTAGTGACAACCTTCTGACTGGACGGTCCAGGAGCTGTGACGTGCTCTTGGATGAACACGCGTCTGATTTATGGAAGCGATTTATGGAGGCGAACGTGTTTTTCACCAAGGTAGGAATACTCTATTGCAGATGGCACTAAACTATGTAAAATATGTATTTATAGACGGTTCATGACTCGTCATGTATATGTACTCTCTAAAGGTGCGATATATTTTTCCGGGAGACGCGGAAAAATTTATATGTACTTATCGACGGTTCGTGACTCGTCGTGTATGTAGGGACTCTCCCAACCGGCGATATAAATTTTTCCTCCCGCCCTGGGAGTCTAAACTAAATCAACACGGTTGCATGACATAGTTGTACGTGTGGCGGAAGTATTGCAGCATCGTGCCTGTTACGCCGAACGGACAACTCTCGTCTTCGGGGCGAACGAGCGCCGCCACGCGCGTCGGCGGCGCTCCTGGCGCTACCTTAACATCACTGCTCGGCACGATACTGACTGTGGGCGTCATCGTAGACGGTACTTGATACGAAGTATGGCTACGCGGCATAGCTTCGAAAATAGGTAACACGCCCATCGCTATTCCCCCGCGGTCCGAGCTGAGTGTTGGTTGATACAGCAATGAAATCGGTGTCTTTGCGCAACTTACCAACGCGTACTGTTTAGTCGCAATCGGTGGATCTGAGAACTTTTACAGGTAAGTACTTGTTTATAAAAGGCGAAAACAGTTTCTGAAGCCACGTTGAAAGCGTCTTTGAAGGCGAACTGGCTAATGAAATACCTGTTATCAAAGCATCAATAGCAGGTACCCGGCTCGTGGGCCGCATGTCAGTAGGTGAGTTAAAGCGAGAGAAACATCGAGTTATCATTCAGTCTGTAATAAGGGAATAAAAATGGCCTGCTGTTGCCTAATTCAACAACCGACCAAGGTTAGTTGATTGGTCCCCATTGCTTGTAGAATATTTAGCAAGTGCAGAGGCTTTACATATTCGGAATAGTTTACCTGATGAAGTGCTAGTTCAGCGGACACAGGAGCGTTTATCAGGTGAATCGCAGTACATCATATTTATCATGAACCCTCTAACCTACAATCCATTCGAAGCTTTAGGCAACTGTATAGCTTGCAACGATCACGTTGCACTCGTGCACCCTGACATTGACCAAGAGACTGAGGAGATCATCTCTGATGTATTAGGCGTGGAGGTCTTTCGGCAGGTATGAGCTCAAATCAACATCCCATACTTCGATTTGAGCGATCCATGTAGTCGATCGCAGGCAACATGCTCGTTGGGAGCTATTGCAGGTTCACTGGCCATGGTGGCATCGTACACCCCGCAACGCCGCTGGCTGATTTGGACGAGCTGTCATCGCTTATACAGGTGAGCTAATCTATAAACCACCAAATTTGCATTAGTTGATGTATTAAGGTACCTCTCGTCGCTGGTACCGTCAATAGGGGAAGTGAGGTTGTTTCGTCTGGTCTGATAGCAAATGACTGGAGTGCTTTCTGTGGACTTGATACTACAACAACTGAGGTGGCGGTAAGTCCGGTTTACGGTTTACTTGACTGTGATGGAATTCTGAACGATATGCAGGTAATTGAGAATGTTCTCAACCTCAAGGGACTGGCATCTAATGACACCATCCATGGTATGCGATCTGCATTGGTGGACATGTTAGTCTGAGCTACTGATCAATTTTTATCTGTTCACACTGTTCGTCTCCTTAGAGCTTTCAGTTGTAATTTCGTTCACAAGCTACTTCCAAACATATGCAAAACTCCGCGCGCTCTGTTTATCGCTTACTTGAAAGAAATTTGATGGACTTTCTTTATGAATTAATTCATTACAAGTGCAACATAAGCACATCTTGCACACACGAGTTTAACCGAGTAAAAGTCTTCGCATAGGAGCTCTCTCTCTCTTTCTCTCAAGCCTTTCTCTCTCCCCTCCGCCCAGCCCCACTCCCCGCCATCCCTCCATCTCTCTCTCTCTCTTTCTCTCTCAAGCCTCTCTCTCCCTCTTTTCTGTATCTGTCTCTCTTCTCTCCTTACGCGCGTACAGACTTACTTTCTATCCTAAGACCTACGCAAATTGGGTCACATCGACGCTAAAAATAAGAAAGCCATTGAAAACACCTTATCAATGATTCCGAATTGTTTCGCCCCGTGGGCATCAAAGTACTTTGGACGGCTGATAGCCTTCTCAATTTCTGCAGCCGTCTTATCAGTTGCTTTTGCTAGAATTTCGACCTACACCGTCTCAGCTTAGTCTGAAACGCTAGATGACAATTTCACGAACCATTTGTGTTTTCGTATGTCGCATCTCTTGCCGATGTATTTCCAACTCGGTCGCCTAGACTCCACGTCAGAGGAAAATTTTGTGCGGAAACAAACACACACCTGGCCGCGATACGAGCTTATGGGTTCCTTGATCATGATGCTTGCGGCGGGCAATGCTGACCGATGACCCTTTAGCATACTTAGTTTAATGTTGAGCAGCCCTTATGTGTGTACATACCTGTGCGCCTGCAGCCAAAAGCATCGCAGCTTCTCCCCAGGCGGTGCCAACAGCGACTGTGTGCACAGGTGGCTTAATATATTGGATCGTATCATATATTGCGAATGCCTCCGTGTCGTATCCGTATTTTTGACCATCCTAGCGCGAACAAATTATGAAATAGAAGATGTACAGTCTTCATGTAGTACCTTGGAAGTTCCAGTGGAGTTGATATACAGCTGAATGGGTTTGTTGCTGTCCTCATACTGCAAGTACAGCAATTCAGCCAACATCAACTCTGTGACCGACGGTACAAGCGTCATACCCTACAGTGAAAGCTCTCCATTAGTACTTTGAAGCATATGCGTTGGAAGTTCGAATTTACCAGGTACACAATTCTCTCCTTAAAAATGTATGATGGGAGATCTGGTGGTGACTGAGTCGAAGCATCTCCCTGGAGACTTGGGATGACCTGCTGAGGGTAAATATGTGTGAGAAGGCCCCCAGGAAAGCACACTTACCGAAACGATCGTGGAGCGCCGAGCTAGTTTGCATGCTCTACTCTTTATAGCAAACCTTTTCACGCGTGATTCATCTGCTCCTAGAGTAGATGAAGTCCGGGCGTGAGGAGCAAGACGCAAAGAAGTCATCCTTGGCGGAAGGGTTCCTTGCCTGGGCCGACTTTTAGAACGTCTCAACTTCTGAGTCAACTTCTTCGCAGTATCACTGGACCACTTGAATCTGTGCAGGCAGAATCAGGTGTGAAAAGCGCGCACGCTGGAGCTCAATAGAATCTACAAATACCGCGGCGTGGACGATCACCGTGCCGTTTCTTTCATACACACCGACGCGGTCAACGCGTTTTGCCGCCACAGTAACCCTACGCAGGTCATACCGACGCGGGATTCCCTGCTGATCGGATACTAATGCATGATACTAGTTAGTGCCGTACAGGTAAAACAGGTAGTAAAAATTAATAAAAAGGAGATTTTAACGACTACTTAGTAGTTTCACATAATATCCCTTGTTATTTTCCTTATTATTACTATGATACTACTAACTAGTATCATAGTACTAGTACTTACTAGTAATTAGTACGTCTCCCACTACTTAGGGGACTGCGAATGAGAGCTCGCTTCCTGTCGTTGAAGTTGTCATACCCCGTGCTTGTCGACCCTCACAGGTCTGATTGTCTCGTGCAGAAGTGATAATCTTCTTTATTCTGTTCCATTCGAGAGCTGCCCGCGCGGAGTAAAATAGTAATCGCTATGGCGAGAAGGTGGGTCACACAGAAGACTCTCGGACAGAAGTACTAAGTACATCCAGACAGATATGACTCTAGAACGACGACATTCAGTCCGGAGGGACGTTTGTATCAGGTGAGATCAGTCCATATAGATCCCGTTCACCTCTCAAGTCAGAAAAGGTGGAGTACGCCGTTGAAGCAATAAATCATGCCGGTGCAGCAGTTGCAATCAAGACAAGTCATGGTTTGGTTTTGGCTGCAGAGAAAAGAGTCCTATCAAAAGTAAGTTTATACCCGATCCGATTCTACTCGCTGTTTAACCATTTCAAAATGCAGCTGCTGGCAAAGAGTTTCACCGAAAAGTTGCACCGCGTCGACTCACATATCTACGCGGCATCTGCTGGTGTGAACGCTGACGCTGAGATTCTGGTCAATTCTGCCAGGTGTGTTAATTGAAGCTGTATTTACTAAGTTTCCTAATTTCAAGCAATGTTAGGCTACTTGCGCAACGCTATAAGTACAAGTTCGGCCAACCTGTCCCAGTTGAAGTGGTCGTACAGCAAATAGCTGATGAAAAGCAAGGTTACACCCAGTTTGGTGGCCTACGCCCTTACGGTGTTTCTTTCATTTTTGCTGGCTGGTAACTGTTTTATTCTGCTATCTTGCATCGCCTAAGGTCCAACAGGGATAACGTGTCTGGGTTCCAACTTTATCAGAGTGATCCTTCGGGGAACTACGTTGGCTGGCAGGTGAGTCTGTAGTGTGTTCATTCGAAAACATTTGTCACAAGTGCAGGCAACTGCGATAGGTTCGAACAGTCAGACAGCACAGTCTATTTTGAAGACAGAATACAACTCGGAATTAAGTCTAGAAGCTGCGAAGGCACTCACGTTGCGAGTACTTAAAAAAATAATGGATGTCACCGCATTATCTGGAGAGACTGTCGAGATGATTGAGATGACTCTTGCTGGTGACGACAGTCCACAGGTTACAACACGTTTCTTGTCAGAAGTTGAGGTAGTGCAGCTAGCGAATGAGCGGGATACGCAAACGTAGATGATTCGTTCGGCTACCTACCGAGTGATCAATAAATGTTAATCGTAGCATCTCCCGGTAGGGACTGCAGAACCTGCAATAACACATTCCTACTCGCCTTCTGAGCGAAACTGCTCCATGATTGCCGAAACGTTCTCATTAAATTTATCGAGTTCGCCACGTTCAAATTCATAAGGTGTATGTTGATCGTCAGGAAACTTTCGCGCAGACACATCACTGACGAATTGTGAAAGTGCTACATGGATACTTTCTCCTACGTGAGCATACTGTTTACAGAATTTTGGTGACACCTTGCGGTGATGTGGATGCTGTAGAAAACCTAATAAATCATGGAAAACAAGAACTTGTCCACTTGTGCCACTACCCGCCCCTATACCTATCGTCGGGATTTGTAGTAAAGCTGTGACTTTATCAGCTAAAGCTTTGGGTACACACTCAAGGACAACAGCGAAACAGCCTGCTTCTTGGAGCTTGTATGCCGCGTATAAGATCTCCAGTGCTGAGTTCGCAGTTTTGCCTTGAGGTCGAAACCCACCTAAAACACCAACTGACTGAGGTGTCAAACCTACATGGCCAACCACCGCTATGCCAGCTTCGACCATAGACTTAACTGCTTGAATCTTGGTGGCAGTTGCTCCTTCTAGTTTCACTGCATCTACTCCGCCTTCCTTCACGAGTCTAAACGCTGTAGAAAGAGCATGATCAACATTTGACTCGTAAAAGCCGAAAGGTATATCCGCGACTATCAATGCTCGTGTTGAGCCACGTTTGACAGCCTTGCAGTGGCTTATGATTTCGTCAAGACTAATGGAGAGAGTATTTTCTCTGCCGTGTACTACCATCGCTGCAGAGTCACCGACTAGTGCGATGTCTATACCAGCTTTATCCACCTGGAGGAGGGTGAGATTTTAATTTTAGTTGGGCGTATAGCGTACATGTATGGCGCTTGGATAGTCGTAAGCCGTAATTGCTGTTATGGGCTCACCGCGTCGATACTTCTCTAGGAGAGAAACGACCGTCACCCGGCGTGTTTTCGCCAAAGGTTCACGTAAGTAACTACGGTGAAACGGGCTACAGAACGTACGCGTTAGTTGCCTTGTAGCTACGTGCCACATTACTTTCTACAGCTGACGGCTATCACTTCGAACGAGATGAACTGGAAGGTATACTTTTCTTCTGGATAGTTTCTGTGGACTATTTTTCACGTTGAAAATTTCTTTATTATTTTGCGATTCACGATGTCGAAGAAAATGGGCGGTAAGAACGGTATTCAGAGAGCGAAAATAGCTTGGAACGTAATTTATTCCTGTATCGCGTAAAGCTATCATCATTATTAAGTAATTTTACGTCACGTCTTTCAATAGCGTTCTACTCTCATCTTTTCGTTTTTAGCGTATCAAAAGTGAATATGTATTCACTTTATCAATACATATTGATGAGGTAAATGCCTTCTTGTAATCCATATTTCAATTTCACTTTCACTTGAAGCCAGCACACAGTTTGGTAACCTGAGTGTCGCAAGCGCACGTTTCGGACGCAACGTACACAGCGTGGCTGCGGCTTCGAACGGGCTGTCTCAGATTCGAACGGCAGTTTTCCGAGCGAGTTACAATATAGTGCACGGTACTAACCATCTAGAGCGAACGTAAGTTGCAAGTGATATCTTTTACTTACTGTCGAAGACTCCGGAAGTCTCACGCGACCCGTGCTCGCACGCGCGTTCTTTACTCAACACTAACGATATGGTCGCCCTCGTTACGTAGATGGATATTGAAAAATTGCAACGCTTAGCTGGTGCGGTGCGGACCGGTGGAAAAGGTTCGATGCGTAGGTATGTCTAACTTCAAGGGTGCTCGGTCACCCACTTAACCCCGTCCGCAGGAAGAAGAAGGCCCAGCATAAGACCGTCAGTGGCGACGATAAGCGCCTCCAGTCGACGTTGAAGAAGATGGGTGTTAATCCAGTACCGGGGATTCAAGAAGTCAATATTTTCCATGCTGACTCGGTCACACAGTTTGTGAACCCCAAAGGTAGGTTTTGACTCTAGTAGTGTTCGGGCACACTCAAATTTTTCTCAACAGTTCAAGCTTCTATGCCAGCCAACACTTATGTCGTCAGTGGTCACTCCGAGACAAAAAGTAAATTATCCCATAGCAAGCAAGACATTCGTTGACGTCTCAATAGGCCTGCAAGATATTCTGCCAAACATCGTCAGTCAACTAGGTACCACTGGAACACCCACTTCATACTACCACGACTAATATATTTTTAGGGCCTGAAAACTTGGCGAGCTTGAAGAAGATGGCGGAGCAATATCAGTCCGAGAATGCGTGATATTGCAGCACGATTATCAACGAGTTACGTAGCGTTCTCTACTTTAGAGGTGAAGTTTAACATGCTGCGCTGCTCACCCACGGCCAATAGGTCACTAGCATGTGATAACCAGTTGTAGAAAACGCCATAACATCCATGTTTAAATAATCCCCGTCCAGACTACCCCACCATTGAACATTGTAGCTTGAGAATCGCATTACACTGCATACAGAGTAGATCCAAGAGCGAAAACTATTTGTCATCACTGCCACTATCGCCGGTAGAGAGGTGACTCGTCACTTACAGACATACCTGCATAATCTCAGAGATATTAACAGTCTGCAACCAAAGTCGAAGTATGGTGTAATTCGGCGTGGTATATGAAAATCTCTAGTCTGGGGCTGAAAGCCCCCAATTGATAAACACTCTTACCTTCACCAAGAAATACTAAAGCCGACTAACACTGAAATCCATAACTTGCAAAATACCAACTTATCGTGAAAGTTATCATGCAAGTTATCGGTCAACGACTAACAATAGTGTGACCCGCTAAATGCAAGTTATGGTGCAAGTTATGGATTTCATTGTTAGTCGGCTTAAGTATCGTACTTGTATGTGGGCTTTGCCCAAAGTTATCGTCAAATTTACGTGATTTCGATAACTTGATGCACAAAATGTTTCTCTTTCGCGTTTTTTCGACAACTTGCTGATAACTTTATCTACGATGCTCTTAATCAGCCTAAGTCACCTAACTGCCTAAAGATGTAGGCCAGGGTAAAAAAACTTCAGTGAGTCACTCCCCGGCCGTTGTATGTGAGACAGGTGTGTCAGTCGCCGTGAATTCAAGTTTGGCATCGAGTGCGAGCCCGTTGACTCGTGCAGCTACACCCGCAGCTTTCAAACAAGACTCTCAAGCAATTTTTCTCAAACATTTTCGAGGTTGCAGTTGAGAACTAGAGAGAAAGATGAACGTTTTCAGATTTGGTACTCTCCTGAGCTTGTTCGCTACGTTTCTGTCTTAACAAATCACACAGTCGGGGATATGACGCATCTCGCTAGTATATTGGTAAGCATCTCGTTTTCTAATGAACGCAGCTTACTCTTGGCGCAGGCGCTCCTTCTCAAAATACACGCTACCCGTTCGTGTGCTGGACTCTCGCTTCGAACACAAGAACTTTACACCATCGTGTTTATTACTCGATACTTGGACTTATTCTTTAGCTTCATCTCGCTCTACAATACGTTGATGAAGATATTCTTCATCATGACAAGTTGCTCGATCGTTTGGTTTATGCACTGTCACCGAGTTGTGCGTCAAACATATGACCGTGAGCAAGATACGTTTCGAGTAGTTTTCTTGCTTATCCCATGTTTCCTGCTTGCTGTACTCATCAATAATGAATTCACGGTAGTAGAAGTTCTTTGGACCTTTTCTATCTATTTAGAGGCTGTCGCCATACTTCCACAGCTTGTCCTGCTGCAACGAACAAAAAACATTGATACGTTGACAAGTAACTACGTGTTTCTTCTTGGTGGCTATCGCAGCCTCTACCTACTTAACTGGTTGTATCGATACATGACAGAACCTGGCTATAGTCAAGTGATAGTTTGGATTAGTGGAATCGTTCAAACATTACTGTACTGTGACTTTTTTTACTACTACGTGCAGAGCTGGCGGCGAAATGAGCGCTTGTCACTCCCTTCATAATTATTTTTCATCCCCCAGCAGGGCCACTTCGCGGGGCCATGAGGTGTACACAAAGAGCGACGAAATTGGTGATTTCATAGAACGTTTCAGTATAGCCTAGCGAAGATCCTGTTTTGAGTGCAACGAAGAAAAGTACCGTACTCAACGCACTCAACGCTGTCACGGCGCGTCGGCATCAAATCACGCACGCAAAGTCTGGTAACAGGGTATCCAAAAAGCAATGCGCAGGACGAAACATGACTCTTGTAAAGTTCGCTTCGTCGACAAAGTTGTGCGTATTCGAGTCAAACCCCTTAACCACTCGGGCACGTCCGCGTGATGGAGCTCTTCCGTCTGCACATCGCGATCGCGGACGGCAGGATTCGAACCTGCGCAGGCAGTGCCTATTTGATAGCTACGGCATATGTACTATAACAGCGTGACGCGCTCCAATTATATATCCCTCTGAAGCTGCATTTATGACTGAACGAACTACGAGTCCATAGACTACGAGTCCATAGACTGTCATAACCTGACTATGAGTCCGAAAGAGCACAGTGTCACGCAGTGAGGCAGACCGACAGTATGACTGACTCGTCGGTGTGATGTGCCTCCTCATTTTCGTGTAATACACAACGTGTGTAGCACTGCACAAAGGATTCACACGCAAGATTCACGTACAAGTGCTACCACGCTCACAAGCGTGCAATACAGAGTGTAGTGTAGAACTTTATTTAGGAAGTGTCACAACGATGAGTGGAGTGCGCCTGGCAAGCCTCGAGCCATCGCACAGTTGCTTTATCCCGACGCAGTTAGTCAATAGACTAAGCTTTGCAGGAGCCATTGCGGTACTATCCGCTCAAAGTTTCGGTATCTCGTGGCTGTAAAATCATCTACATCTTTTTTCTAACTTGTCACAACAGGACGTGAATATAGTTTACCTATCTTACTTATCACCGCTACTTTCTATTGGCAAACCATAGATACGAAGACAGACATATGCCCAGTTCGATTGATCGTCGCGAGTCTCGACGTTGCCTTCATCGCATTGGAACTGCCGAGCCTGAACAGAACCTACCTTTTGGACATACATAGAGAACTTTTCAAAGCAGTGCTCTCACACATACCACGTGGAGAAAGCCATCTCTGTTCATCCCCTCGATCTTTCGAAGAAGCGCTGCACACCATCGAAATGAAACTTGCTCTTCGTGTGCACGATGCGTTGGCCTCGCTCAAAACATTTCAGGCACTTGTACGTTCAGCTTGCGAAAATCATGAGGATATTGATAGTGCTATATTTACTTTACCACAGCACATCGTGTTGAGTTCTTCTTTCCAGTGCGATAAATCACAAATGAAGTTGGCGACACTTTTCAGCATATTTCGCATGTTGTGTGAGATTGAAAACTTGCAAGAATTGTTTCCAGCCCAATATAAAAATACTCTAGAACTTCTACACATGTTTACTGAGCTGGAGCACATCGTGCTTTAAACAGTTGTGTATGTTGTCGAATAAAATGGAAAGTAACAGGCAAAATATTCTTGTATAACAAAAGTCATAAGTCTTTGGGAGCGACGCGCGTGCGCGTACGCATCGTAACAAACTCTTCAGCACTCGAAGGGTGGATTCCAACAGTAGTGTCAAACTGCTTTTTCGTTGCAGAGCATTTCAACGCAGTTGCAAAGCCTTGCATGATCTCGGGTGAGTCAACACCTACCATATGAGCACCAAGAACGATATCCGTACTCGCATCAACTACTAATTTCATGAAAGTTTTCTCTGTTCGCCCAGCAAGTGTTGAGCGCATGGGGGTGAACTCTGAGCAATAAATATTGCACTTGTAGCCTTTTTCAACAGCTTCTTCTTCGGAAAGACCGACAGTAGCGGCTGGAGGTTGGCAAAACACAGCACAAGGAATATTGCTGTAGTCAGGCTTGGTTGGTTTGCCGTGTACAACGCTATCAACGAAGGCCATACCTTCCATGAGAGCAACAGGTGTCAGGTTCACTCTGTTTGTGACATCTCCAACAGCCCATATACCTGGCACATTGGTACGGCTAAACTCGTCAACTATGATTGCGCCTTTTTCGTCGGTTTGTACACCGACCTCATCCAGACCAAGATGCGGACGACGTGTATTCGGTGATCTGCCCGTGGCAAACATGACGGAGTCTGTTTCAAACGCCCCCTTGTTAGTGTGAACGACTAGATCATTATCTCCATCACGCGTTATTTCAAGAGGGGTACAACTTTCCACGACTGTAATATTCCTTTTCTTCAAATTTTCATAGACTGTTCGACGAATATCCTGGTCAAAGCCCCGAAGTGGCAGATCCTGGCGGAAAACAAGCGTGACGTCAACGCCGAGTCCCTGGAAAATGTTGGCAAACTCTAATGCAATATATCCACCACCGACGATCAATATTCGTTTTGGCAGTTCTTTAAACGTCAATGCTTCGTCCGATGTTATACCTAGGTCGGAGCCTGGGATGTCAGGCCTTGATGCACTTCCACCAGTCGCGATCAGAATAGTACGTGCAGTAAACGTCTGAACACAATCCTATTGAAAAATCATATGGATGTCGAGCCGGTGGTCTCAGTCATACCTCTGATGTAACTTGAACCGTATTTGGTCCGAGCAGTCTTCCGGAACCTAAATGAACATCTACACCTGAGCTGTCTAGTAAGCGTGAGTAAATGCCGTTCAGACGAACTATCTCGTCTGTTTTTGCTTGAAGCAACTTTTCCCAGTTAAATCTTGGTGGACTTTGAATTTCCCATCCAAAGCCCGCAGCATCTTCGAATTCAGGCGAAAACGCACTTCCATACATAAGAAGCTTCTTAGGCACACAACCTCGTATCACACACGTGCCACCTAGGCCACCCTTGCTGTCTGAACTAACAGGGTCGAAGGGCATCTCGCACAGCGCTACTTTTGCGTTATTTTGTGCTGCCATTCGAGAGGCCCGTACGCCGCCAGATCCGCCACCTACTCTCCGTCAATATCCGACAATCTGTCTGGTTAGAGAAAACTTACCTATGACAAATATATCGTAGTCGAACATGTCTTCCCTAGAGGCGTTCCTTACAGCGAGCGTCGTACGCTTGAATATCTTATGAGTCGGCGCGCGAAGCACTCCTGCGAGACTACTAGTGCGTACTAGACTCGATCCAGCGAGAGCAAATGGCATCGCTCCAACTCGCGCCAGTCTACGCTCGACCGAGTTTGAGGACTTTCAAAACCCCGTCATAGCGGAGGTAGGTAGGCTATTTTTACGACCTATTTTCTGTTTGGCGGTTCACAGTATTTCCGCAACCATACTAGCAAGCGAGCCGAGGCTTGGTTGTCAACATATCAATACGCGATATCACCTATCAAACGAGACCTGAGGACGTTGCAGTAGCAAAAAGGCTTTTGTCCACGTCGCAAACGTGGCGTGGCAGACCTCACCGCACGCCGACGCGCGACGCAAGTTCGTAACGCGGTGGTGCGTAGTCGGCGGCGAGCACAAGGCATGGTGTCAATTTGACTCGTCCATCGCCTTCGCGTGCGCGGTTCGAATTGCGCTCGCGTTCAAGCCAAGAGCTTTTCGGGACGTGTCGTTCAAGCCTGACTTGAGAAAGGAAGGGAAGGTTTGGAAAGTTAGGAGGCCGGCACCTAAAGCAAATTAGGATCTTGTTGTGACTACAAGCAGTCAACATTACGTGAATGATGACGAACGATTACTACTCGCTATTTTGGTACTCATAGCTGGCTGTGTGGACTGTGGATTGCTACATCGTGAACAGGCAGCACTGTGACTCAGTTGAGTTTCAAGAGTTTGCAGCTTTTCAGGTACTTTCAGCCCACGATAGCAAATCAGTATCAGCCCACTGAACATATGCATGAGAATCGATAGAAAGACTGTTTTAAGGCAGAGGCATACCTGTACCAGTGCATTGCTCGCAGGAGTGGGCAAGTGTTCAGACCCAAAAGTTGAAAGCACTGTGGCCCTCTCAAGACCACAGTCGAAGTCCCGTATGAGGTCATCTGCGATGTCAATATCGTCAACCCACATGGGTTCGAAATCTAGGTATGTAATGGTTATATTATTTCTGTAGAGTATACAACGATTCACATACCATCGGACCAAGTCACGAGAAACTGCACACGAGAGTTGTACACTCTCTTCTGTGATATGGCTTCAGGAACGACCTCCTCAAACATGAAGTTTCTCAAAGAAGTTGAGACCGCCTCCAGTGCGAGTCTTTTCGAAAACAGCGCCGTTGTCGCTGGAGTATTTCGCAACAACGTCTCTACGAGCGTTAGCGGCTACACACAGAATGTTATTTCCAGTATTGAACAAAAGACCAAAAAACTCACCGAACGACCGGAGTTATCTTCCAAACTTGGGTCGGCCCCAGCGTTCATCAACGTTGCAATGACTTTCTCATGAAGATAACCTGCAGCAATATGCAAAGGGCTATACCCAGCATCATCCTATTTCCACTTTAGCACAACTTTATCAGGAACAAAACAGGAACACATACCACCACATCTACCTCAGCACCGTTCTCGAGAAGCAGAGCCACTGCTTCGACGTCTCCCGTCCCGCACGCATAATGCAAACCACTTGGGATATGATCAATGACAAATTAAATATCGATTGCAAGAAACTCACCTGCGCATTTGTGAATCACGAGCGTGTACTAATAACTCTCCACCATTTCTGACAAGTTCAACCAGCGCTCTGTGTCCCTATAACGTTAGACGTGTTACGTCACATGGTAAGTCAGGTGAATAGAGGAACATACCGTTCGGCACGCAGACCACCACGATATTTCGTAGTCCCGTCGAAGATCCTCTGATATAGCCGTTGCAGGTAACCTGGAGTCCGATAATCAGATGGCAACTCAAGCGATATCCACCGTGCTCACCAAACAGAGCTATTGTCTCGTAACTTGACCAAGCACTCCAAGTGCTTGCCGGATGAGCTTAGCGCATCCCCTTGCAAACGTGCGGTTAGAATTTGGTCCGCATCTACAAACTTAGATTCTCCATTTAGTATTGCGCGAGGCGTCTGTGACGCGTCAGCTTGAAATATTACGTGGTCTGAATCCGAGCGCACCGTGGATAAGACACGTTGGCTAACCCTAGAGCTGCACCCTACTTTCGATAGGGACGCAAGCTTGCTTGGAACTATCGACGATGTACGCATCAAGTGAAATGACGCTTAGCGCATCAATGAATGAAAGCATGGTATCTTCTTCGTCGGCGCTTCTGGCCTCCGCCCCCTCGGCCCGAGGGCCTCGGGTGAATCGAGTTAAACGGACGAACAAGTACCACCAAATGAAAATGTCCGTATTAGCAGTGTTATCCGCCTATCTCCAATGACGTCAATTCAATAAAACCATTTGCCTATCCATATTTCATATCAGATATGGGTATCAACATATGTTGCTCAAAGTCTCTTGAAATCTCCAGTTGATCAACATCGCCAAGACCCATACGAGTCCACTTGCAGGCCGCGAGAGTGCAGCTCCACAGAACACGAGTGGAGCAGGTGGAACGCTTACGCGATACCGTTCTATCAGTACAACATGAGTGGGCATGACGAATCCAAATTGCAAGATAGTAGCCAGGTTTACCTCAGTTCGATTCTACTTGCGGCGCGAAGCTCAGGTACATACTCTGTCTTTTGCTCACTCCTACAGAGCTATCAAACTTTGAAGTCAAGTGGAAGCGACACAAAACAGATTCTTGAGACTCTGCTGCGAAGCCACAAGCAATTGATATATCAATCGTTTAGAACGTTGCATGCTCACAGAAATGCGATGAGCCCGTTTAGTCAGCCCGAGCAGCACTCTCGCCCACCTGGCACAAAGCACGCCAATCAAGTCACTGCTGGGAAAGTCTCG
>Ga0213864_10000384_pt1 | contig 19802 bp, 24 predicted proteins | sample PICome_5_FD_160078 | JGI IMG/M metagenome (GOLD analysis project Ga0213864, IMG submission 160078) | Coastal seawater microbial communities near Pivers Island, North Carolina, United States - PICO247 | ecosystem: Environmental > Aquatic > Marine > Coastal | place: USA: North Carolina... | reverse complement strand
GACGGTCTTTTTCGTGGTCATGTCTTGCACATTCGAGATGTGCTCTTTGAACTTCTTGACATCTATACCAGTCGCATTATGGATTTGAGTTTCCGTGGCGATGTCTTTTAGGGCGTGGAGGTAGGCGGCTGCGTAGTTTCCATGACGAACAGACATCACTGGAGATGAGTCCTGTTGTGCCATGATGGCATATTTGGCCGATTGCTTGACCATCTTATCTATGGACTGTTTCATGCCTCTGGATCGATTTTGCATTACCATCAAAAGTATGATGATGGCCACGAACAGATAGAGGTACATCTTCTACAAGTATCGATGAAAAAAATTATCTAAACAAAATTTAGGTCATGTTAAGATCAGATCCGAACGTCAGATGTTGCCTCTTCCCAGGGAACAAGGTGACACTCAAGAATGAAAGTAAGTTCACAATTCATTACGAAATCACCGTACTGAAAGGTGCGAAGATAAATCACTGTAAATTTGGAATTTCCGCTCCAAGTGGAAATGGAATCAGTGGTGAAGCTGACATAGAAGACGCTGAGCGTCTCCCACCCGAAAACGGTGAGCTGTACCCACACAAGCCAAAGTTTGTGACCATTTCTGGAGGTACGATATTCTCGGTGAGATACAAGTATGAAGGATTGCACTCCGACTGGTCACCCGAAACGAGGAACTTCTCGGTATACGATGATTTAGTATTCGAGCAACCACCTATAGAAGATGTTCATAGGATTGGTGATGAAGAGAAAAGAAGAAAGAAGGAGGAGGAAGAGAAGAGAAGACGGAAAGAGGAAGAAGAACGGAGGAAGATGGAGGAGGACGAGAAAAGAAGAAAGAAAGAGGAAGAAGAACAGAGAAAACGAGAGGACGAAGAGAAAAGAAGAAAACGAGAAGAAGAAGAACGGAAGAGGAGAGAGGAAGAAGCCACACGAAGATTGTGTTCGAGTAAGTTCGGACACATGTGTAGCGCACCCGACACACCCAAACGACAATGCCCACATTGTCATGACTGGTATTGTAATTACCACTTTGAACGAAACAATAACCCTTTCGGAAAAGGTGGTCACATCTGTAATTAAAACCTAAGTGAATGTGCGGTAATTACCAGATAATTAGATAAAATGGAAAAAATTCAGAGACGTTTGTCGAAAAAATACGGGACGAACGTGCGTCTGGACGGGTGGACTGTTAAGTATTCGACCCGTCAGCGCGTTGGACAGAGACCAGACGCTTATTACTTTCCTCCCGGGTCGGATCCGAATCACCGTTCTTCGAATATTCGCTCACTTCCAGACATAGAAAGGTATTTGGGGCTTTCTGACGAAAAGAAGTTTCGAGGGTTTATCGATTCGGTCGGTGCCGTCGGAACCTCGAGTTCACACTCTGTAGGGAAAAGCTTTATCTATATTCTGACGAACCCCGCTTTTCCCCAAATCAAGATTGGTGAGACGACGGACATTGAAAAGCGTCTTAAATCCCTACAAACATCGACTCCCTTTAACTTTAAAGTCTTTAAATTATTCGAATCTCCTTTTCCCCTTATAAAAAAACATTCCTCAGTCCTGACGAAAACACTCGAGCGTATCTTTCATGCACGCTATAGTCATGTAAATACAAATCGGGAGTTCTTCACAGTTTCCCCCGATGTGGTTGTTAAAGAGTTCGAACCCATTGTTGCCCGCATTTCACAATTTTACAAAGAGTCACCAGAACACATCGAGGAATATCTAGATCTATGGTTGCGGTTACAAAGAAATGCTAGTGTGATTGAAAAGGAAACCTAAGTTAGAGTTTTGAGTTGTAATTGTAAACAAGATGGAGAGCGTTCAAAAACTTACCCACATCGAGCATATTCTCAAGAGACCTGACTCTTATGTCGGTCCAGTCGAGCAGGGTTCTGAACCCTACTGGATTCTCAATGGCGACAAGTTCGAGAAAAAGAACTTGAAGTATTCCCCAGCTCTCTTGAAAATCTTTGATGAAATCTTGGTCAATGCGATTGATCGCAACTCCATGTACCCCAAGAATGTTACGTCCATCTCTGTCTCTATTGACAAAGACACTGGTACAGTGACTATCGAGAACAATGGACCCCTCGGAGGTATCGGTGTTCGGATGCATGAAAAGGAGGGTCTCTGGAACCCTGAACTCACCTTTGGTCACCTTCTCACGAGTACGAACTACGATGATTCCAAGAAGCGTATTGTCGGTGGTCGCAATGGGTATGGCGCTAAGTTGACGAACATCTATTCAAGTGATTTTTCCATCGTGATCAAGGACCACGAATCCAAGCAGACGTATTCTCAACAATGGTCGAACAACATGACAACATGTGACAAACCAAAAATCAAAAAACATTCTGGTGCGACTTCTTCAGTCTCCATCGCTTTCACTCCAGATTGGAGAAGGTTTGGGATGTCCAAGATGGACGATACCATTTACAAGATTTTTCAGAAGCGAGTTTGGGATGCGAACATCTGTACGAGTTCCAACTGTAAGGTGAAATTCAATGGAGATGTCCTACCCAAACAGAACTTCGATGCCTACGCCAAGATGCATGAGGGTGTCGAGAATGTCTGTATGGTGACGAGTGATCGCTGGTCAGTGTGCATTGGTCCATCTGAGAACGGTATGGAGCAAGTGTCATTTGTCAATGGTATCTGTACGACGAAAGGTGGTACTCATGTGGATTACGTGGCGTCCCATGTGGCTGCGGGTATCATCGAAGATATGGCGAAGAAGATCAAGTTGAAGCCTCAACAAGTCAAGAACACTTTCACTATCTTCGTGAAAGCGACACTCGAGAACCCAACCTTTTCCAGTCAGGTCAAGTCTGAGTGTACCCTCAAAGCTCAAGACTTTGGTTCCAAGTTCGAACCACCCAAAAACTTTGTCAAAAATGTTCTCAAGACTGGTATCGCGGATGAACTCACAGCGCTCTCCAAGTTCAAGGAGATGAAGGAACTCAAAAAGTCTGATGGTGCTCGAAAGTCTAAAATCACTGGCATTCCCAAACTGGATGACGCGAACAAGGCTGGTACAGCACAATCTGGAAAGTGTACGCTCATCGTGACGGAGGGCGATTCAGCGAAGACCCTAGCCGTCGCAGGTCTCTCAGTGGTTGGTCGAGACTATTATGGGGTATTTCCACTCCGCGGTAAGTGCAAGAATGTTCGAGACTCTTCAGTTGCACAACTCACATCGAACCAAGAGTTCAATGATCTCAAGAAGATTTTGGGTCTTCAACAAGGAAAAGAGTACAAAGATGTCTCAGAACTTCGATACGGACGCCTCATGATCATGACTGACGCTGATAACGATGGGTCTCACATCAAGGGTCTCATTCTCAACATGATCCACTACTTTTGGCCAAGTCTTTTGAAGATGAACTTTGTGGTCTCTATGGTGACTCCGATCATCAAAGCAACCAAGGGTTCAGAGACGAAGTCTTTCTACACTGACTCTGCATTCCGAACCTGGTATGGTGATGGCAAAGCTGGGTGGAAGATCAAGTACTACAAGGGTCTCGGTACTTCTACATCAGCTGAAGCTCGTGAATACTTCAAGAAGATCCAAGATCTGACCGTGAAGTTTGATGTGGATACGATGACTGATAACTCCATCGTCCTCGCATTTGATAAAAAGAAGGCGGATGCTCGAAAGTCTTGGCTTCTTGAGAACACAGCCAAGGATGCAGATCAGTTGGAAATTCCATATGGCAACGTGAGACAGTTGGACATTTCTGACTTTGTGCACAAGGATCTGGTCAACTTCAGTCTTGCAGATCTGAAGCGTTCGATTGCCCACGTGGCTGATGGCCTCAAGCCTTCTCAGCGTAAAGTTCTGTATTCATGCTTTCAGAAGAACCTCAAGGATGAGATGAAGGTGGCACAGCTGGCCGCATATGTGGCTGAGAAGAGTGCCTACCATCATGGTGAGGTGTCTTTGGCGGAGACGATCGTGAAGTTGGCCAACGACTACACGGGTTCCAACAACATCAACCTTCTCGAGCCATGTGGTCAGTTTGGTACGCGCCTCATGGGTGGAAAGGATGCATCTCAGACGAGGTACATCTTCACAAAGCTTACCAAGGAAGCTCGAAAGCTTTTCGATCCCAAGGATGATGCCATTCTCAACTATTTGGACGATGATGGTCGCTCGATCGAGCCTGACTTCTATATGCCCACTCTTCCCATGGTTCTCGTAAACGGTACCGAAGGTATCGGAACGGGTTTCAGTTGCTATGTGCCACCCTTCAACCCCGAAGACATCAAGGGTAACATCGAGAGAATGCTTGCAGGTGATGAACCTGTGGAGATGAAACCATGGTTCAGGGGTTTCAAGGGTAAGGTATTCAAGGATGATGCAGGGTTGTGGATCACAGAAGGAATTTGGAGAGATACTGGATCGCGTCTCAAAGTGACTGAACTCCCACCGGGGCGCTGGACACAGGACTACAAAGAGTATCTGGACACCCTCGTGGAGAAGAAAATGATCACTAGCTACACCAACAACAGCACCACAGAAGATGTGGACTTTGAGATTTTTGGATACAGTGGTAAAGACCTGGTCAAAGACCTCAAGATGAGGAAGACTTTCCATACGACAAACATGCACTTGTTCCATCCCACTCGAGGTATTCACAGGTACACAACACCCGAAGAAATCCTGAAAGACTTTGTGGAACTGAGACTGGAACACTATAAGAAGCGAAAGGCACACCTCATCGATGTACTTCAAAAGAGAGCGGAGATGTGTGGTCACAAGTCGAAGTTTGTCTCTATGGTCATCGAAGGAAAGTTGGTGGTCTTCAAGAGGAAGAAGCAAGATCTTGAGAAGGAGATGTCCACGATGTTCCCCAAGATTGACGGATCGTGGGACTACCTACTCAACATCAAGACGGTGGAGTATACGGAGGAGCGCGTCAAAGCCTTGATGGACGAGGCGAGACAGGCGAATGTGGAGTTGGAGCGTATGATTAAGACGAGCCATGTGACGATGTGGAAAACGGATATTAAAAATATGTGAGTAGTAAGTAGATATGGGTGAGGCTGCTAAGATTTCCCTCAAAGCTATTGGAAAGCAGGATACACACCTGCTTTCCAAAGACCCAGAAGAATCATTCTTTAATTACAATCCAAAGAGACATTCGGAATTTAGAAAGTATCACCGCGCCCGAAATGTCGTGAATAATGGCACAATAGCTGGTTGGCCATTTGCACAAACAGTCAAAGTTCAATTTAATCCTACAAACATGGGTGATCTCTTGAGCAATATGTATCTGAGCATCACGATGCCTGGAATAACTGACGGTAACTATGCGGATCAATTAGGGCGACACATTCTCAAGAGTGTCACGATGTATGTGGATGACCTAGAAGTTGAGAAGATCCACGATGATTGGGGAATCATCTATGACGAACTGTACCTAGAAATATCCGAAAAAGTTGCGAATAGATTTCTTGTCAATAGAAATTTAGGCTATGATGATTCCAGTCAGTATGAAGATTATGCGAGGTATAGTTCGAATTTGGTCATTCCACTCCACTTCTTCTTTTCGAGGAAATATGCGAGTGATGAATATTCATCGAATCAACCCAACCGCCCATATTTTCCTGTGTGTGCGATATACAGACAAAAGATTGAATTCGAGTTGGAATTTCACGCACAGACATTTTTCACCAATACCACGGACACATTGAGTCTTCAATCATTCAATCTCATCACTGAAGAAATCACGGTTAGTCCCGAGGAGCGAAAATACCTCGCGAGTGAGAGGCAAATATTCGTGACCGACGTTGTGAAAAAACACCCAACGACTGTGAGCCAACTTGGTCTAGACACCATTCAAAATAATTTAGTGCCAGACATCCCGGTGAAGTGTATTCACTGGTTTCTTCGAAACACCGACTTTGAAGTCGAAGGTGATGCAGTGGGTGCGACAGATGAGAACGAGAAGAGACTATACCAAAACAGATTCAACTTTTCTTCAAACGTCAGCTTCGATGAAGTGCAAACATTTTTCGACCCCATCATGGAGTCTGCGAGTTTTTATATCAATGGTAACAGATTACCCAACGTCACGAATACAAACCACAACTATTACAAGTATCTCATTCCATTCAGAAATCGTCTAGCGAGGCCTTACCGAAATATCTATACGTATAGTTTCTCGATGAATCCGATTAATGTGGAACCATCGGGGAACTTGGATTTTAGTCAGATACAGTCGGATAAAACATTGATTGAGGTGAAACTAGACACAACGGAAGTGGATGTCTCAGCTAAAACTTACTCTTTACACATGTACTACACTGGATATGAGACGTTCATATTCGATCGTGGATTTATGTCACGGGCTTACTAAACAACGAAGACTTGTTCTTCGTGATATAATCGATGATGTTGTTCTTGATACACCATTTGATGAAATTCAACTGTGCCAGAGTTGTATGAATTTCATGAGATGTTCCAGGAACTGTGTATGCAAACTTCTCCGATCGACAAAAGGGGTCGAAGAGTTTTTTGCTATATCCATCCAAACTCGACTTGTATGCACAATGGACAGTGAACAACTTTCCATCTTTGGTCGTGTAAGATGTATGGTTCTTTTTCGCGTAGTTTGTGATGAACCATTCCAGATTTCGTAGAGAAATGCCATTTGACTTGTCAAGAATGTTCATCAATTTAGTTCTGTTTTCCTCTTCATTGTAGAAATTGTTTATTGATGTTAGTAGGATACCAGTTTTACTCATTACCAATCATAGTCCCCAAATCTATAAGCTCTTTTGAAAGTTGACATCCTGGGCAATTTTCAACAAATCCTCGCTCTGGTCCATGCGTATGACTATTCGATCGTACGAGTGAAGAATGGGTGAGACGGTTCGCCTGCATACTATGATGTCTACAGTAGCCATTATCGGTAGCCCTGAAGGTACAGCGCTTGCCATCGTTTCTCTTGGTTCCTTTACAGATCGTACCAGAGAATGTCTTCGGGATGTCTTTTAAGAGAAGATCCATCGAAATTCCATGTTTCTTCGAAATGATCTCGACATACTCATTCATCATCCCGACGAGACGCTGATCTACCTCTTCATCAATGAGCTCGGCAATTTTTTCGTGTAAACTCATTCCTTAACACTAACTTGCTCGTATTTTTTAAATATGTCTTCGACTGAGTTCGATCGAGCTCCTTTAATCCTCTCTCTGAGGTCAGCCACCTTGCCTGTGTCATCGAGACCCATTTTTCTACACTCTTCCATGAGTTGATCCTTCTTCATCGTGCTGAGAGCTGGACCAAGTTTCTTCTTTTTTGGTTTATGTTGTTCGATAATCTCACCGAAGATTTCTTGTTTAGGGTTTTCAAATAACGGTTCAAGAAGATCACACACGGGATTGAGGAACTTGTTCTCAAAGTAGTAAAGGTAATCTACTGGAATGTTGTTCTCTTCGACAAACTTTGGATCTTCGGATTTTTCAAATGCCTTCGCCTTTGGATCATCAGTCTTGACCAGAAGATACGGAACACGATCACCAGATTGAGGTTCAGAACCCGGTTTCCTTTCACGCATTTTGACGACAACCTGAACGTGGGATTGGTTGATATTCACACTCTCTGGACTCGTTATCGATACGGACTCACCCTTGATTTTGTAAGTGTCGGCCAGTGATTGGCTCAGAATGAGCTTTTCATTAGGAACATCACCAGAAAGTAGTTCAATCGCCCTCTCCTTGGCCAACTCCTTCGGTGGTCCAGTGTCAGGAGCGTCAAGAACGACATCAAGAAGCTCCTTGCACACTTCTCTCACGTGGGGTGTATTGTCTCTTCGAACAACCTGGAGACCCTTGATGTCTATGTAGTCCATGTGCATCTGATCATCCTTACCCTTCGTCCAGAGTTTGGCGGCGTATCTCTTTTTCGAGTAGAGAAAGTAAGGCCAGTAGACTTTCTCGAGTTCCAAGTTGTTTGGTTTTTTGAAAAGAGCGCTACACTCCTCTGCGGCTCTTTCACCCAATTCCCAGCTGTACTCGACCGCTTCCAAACCCTTACGATCACCCACATCAAACTCAACCATCACAGAATCGGTATCACCATACCTCACCTTCGCACCTGGAAAGTTAGCCTCCACATAACTCTTCGTCTCCTCGATCATCCCACGACCTCTGCAAGTGGTTGTCGACGCGATCGGAACACATGGAAGAATACCCTTACCAGCACCTGTGAAACCATACACAGAGTTCATCGAAACTTTATAAGCCAACTGTTTACCATTATACACTTCTTTCATCGATCCAGTAGCGGCAGCCATATCCTTCTTGGCTTTTTTGCGGAACTGCTTGAGCTCCAGAAGAATACTGGGTAGAAGACTTGGCACTCCCTGGGCGAACTTGTACACTTTGTCCCCAATCTTGAAGGTTTCATAGGTCACACCAGGTACGTTTCCGTATCGGCGTTCATCCATCACCAGTGTGGAGTAGCAAAGATTGTGAGCCATCATGATCGATGGGTATAGCGCCTCGAAATCTAGGGCTGTGATTGGTGTGTAGTAGGCACCCTTATGCGCTTCGAGAACTGTGGCACCCTCATAGGGCTCTTCAGGGAGAGATCCATACTTGATCGTCGGTACCATGTAGCCAAGCTCCCTGGCCTTCTTGGTAAGCTGACTGAATACCTTAATCTGCTGACCACGTTCGACAAGGAAACAGAGAGGAACCCACGTAGCCTTTGCCATCTCCAGAAGGTTCAAGAGAGTACACAACTTTTTAAGCAGTTTGTGGGGAAGAAGAGTATCCTTAATACAGTACTCAGCAACTTCACCCAACTTTTTAGGGTCTCCCTCGTTGTAACGAGCAAACATCTCCTTCGGGGACATGTCAATCTTTTGATCCCCAAGATACAACTTTGAAACTTCATTCAATTTGTACGAATCGAGTTTGTAGCCCTTCTTCACCTCGTGAAACATATCGAAGATGAATCGTCCAGTCATGGGAAGAAGCTTCAGAAAGTTATCACCCAATGCACTGGAACTCAATTTTTTCATCAACAGTTCACTCGGTGGATCGTGAAGCTTACCCAGATTGAAAAACTCGGGATCACATCCAACCATGTGAGCTCTCTTGAAGATATACTCAAGATCAAAACCAAAGATATTCCAACCAGTTATGATGTCTACATCCTTATCATGAAGATACTTTTGAAACGCTTCAAGCATTTCCTTCTCCGTATCGAAGCTCGCGACATCAGATCCTTCGGTTTTCTTATAGCAAAGACATACTTTCTCATACGGTTCATCATTTCCAAATTTACACAATGAAAGAGCAATCTGAAAGCATGCATCATCAGGAACATCTGCATCCGGAAACTTTCCAGTGGAACTATTACACTCAATATCGAGGGACGCAACAACAAATGGAGCGATGTCATCACGAGCTACAGGCTTTAGAGTTGTCCAGTCGTTACACCAGAGATCGATATCCACCTTCGCGAGATGCGACCGAACACAATCCGAACCAGTATCCAACCAACCCGTAGATTGAATACCTGTGCGATGCATCAACCTCAGGACAGGATCTAGGTTAGACTCGTAGACGTGAAATCTTCGAAAGTCGTTATTGTAAGCAAAAACTGAGTTAACCTTTCTACGATCCGCGAGAGTCTTAAAGTTGAGACGCATATAGGCGAACATTTCATTATTTTGGAAACCCCAAACATCCTTCTTCTGTGTGAGACTGTAGCTCGTCACGTGGTCGGGGCGAAGTTTGTTCAGGTCGTTGAACAGTAATCGAACTTCCTGCTCCGTGGTTCCTCTCGGCAACTTTACGAAAAAGTAAGGTTCGAAAACTGTCGTAAGACACACAGACTTTCCATCCTCCGTCTTTCCCAAAATGCTGATCAAGTGTTCGTCATCCACATCCCTCGCCTCCCAAGTCAAAGCTTGAAAGACTACCATATGTCTATAATGAGCGAAAATTTTAATATCATTTATTAATAAATGTCTGCTGCTTTAATTGAGCTCGTGTCAGTCGGTGCTCAGGATGTGTACATCACTGGCTCTCCCCAGGTCAGCTTTTTCCGTCAGAACTACAAGCGCTACACCAACTTCGCCATGAAGCCCGAGCGCATGGACTACATCGGTACCTTCGGTGATTCCAACGAGGTGTCCATTCCCATTCGCTCCAAGGGTGATCTCATGAGCTACATCTGGATCGAGGCCGATGGTATCGCCGGGTATCAGCAAAATTCCAATGGTCTTTTCTCTAACAACGCCGCGAGACCCACCGAGTTCTCTCTCTGGATTGGCGGCCAGAAGGTGTCCGAGCTCGATTCCCTCTACATTCAAGGTGTTCACAATCCCCTCATGCGTGACTCGACCGCTAAGGCTTCTTTCGCTGTGACCACTAACGCTCGTAAGGAGAATCATACTGGTAACCATTACATGATCCCCTTCTTCTTCGGTGAGGACTGGACTAAGGCGCTTCCCCTCGTTGCCCTCCAGTACCACGATGTCGAGATTCGTGTGAAGTGCCGCGATGGTTTTACCCCTACTACAACACCCAAGGTCTATGGTAACTACATTTACCTTGATACCGATGAGCGCAAGTATTTCACTGATACCGAGCACGAACTTCTCATTACCCAGACCCAATATCAGCTCGCGTCGAACACCGACACGGATATTGATCTCAGTTATTTCAACCACCCCGTAAAGTCGCTCCACCTTGTTTCTGGTGCGGCGTCTGGTGGCAACTGGGCGGATGAATACAACTTCAGCACCGCGTCCCTCTATATTAACGGTACCGCTCTCTTCGAGAACACCTCCAATGTCTACCACCACGATGTCGTGCCCGAGATGCACTGCACCGATCTTCCCGATATGGTCATCGATAACCTCCCTGTTTACTCGTGGCCTTTCTGCCTCACCATGAGCAAGATGCAGCCCACTGGCTCCCTCAACTTCTCTCGCATCGATAACGCGAAGCTTGTCCTCAACAGCCCCACTGGTGGTAACTCTCTCCACCGTATCTACGCGGTCAACTATAACATTCTTCGTATCAAGAATGGTATGGCTGGTGTCGCGTTCGGTAATTAAAGCTATTAAAGAAGTCTAATCTTATACTCATATATGGAAATACTCGAGTTTTTTCCAATCCCCGTCGGGGTTGTAAAATTAAAGAGAGACTTAAAAGACCAAGAGCTCATTTCCGTGAATATTTTAAAGAACAACACTACAATAAATATTAGTAAAAATAAAGTAAGTAATGATAAATATGTTCTTAACAACGAAACATTTCACGAATTAAAAGAAATTATAACAGAACATCTGAACGATTACATGAAAACAATTTTTAAACCAGATACAGATATAGAACTATATATAACAAACTCGTGGATAAATTGGACAGAAAATGATACCGCTCATCATCTACATTCTCATCCCAATAGTTTAATATCTTGTGTTTTATACATAGACACCGATGTTAATAATGATATAATCACATTTAATAGACCACATGGCTCTTATTTATTTGGAAATATTGGTGATTTTTCCAAACTTCCAGCCAGTAGATGGGTATCAAACGATTGGTCTATTCCGGTAGTCAAAAATCATCTTATAATTTTTCCCTCTCAACTTTATCATCAAGTTTTGCCTAGACTTAACTCTAGTAAAGGAACGAGAGTAAGTTTGGCTTTAAACACATGGTTCAAAGGAACGGTGGGTTCATGTGGGACAGCCACACTAAAGTTGTGAAAGAATCTGTTTCGTCTTTTCATACATCCGCTTTCCATGAAACGTCTTGTCCTTTAGCTCATCCCAAATTGTGAGTCGATCTTCGAGGAACTTCTTGAACTTATTCGAGTCACAATGAGACTTATAACGAACCTTTTCACCCTTAAGTGCCTCCTCCATCACACGATTACGGGCATCCATTGAACGCTTATCAAGCTCATCAGGAGTGAGACGAGTGGACACATCAGCTGTTTTCTTGTTCATATATAGTATGGACGACTCTACGCTTTATACCATATTGTACTACTGTCGTTCATGTAGAAGAACCTATGACGGTGCTGCACAATGCTGCTTCGAGATGGATCACGAAGAAGTTAAAATCTCCGAGAATACTAAATGATCCCCCTCGTCCTCGTCGGTGGTCTCGCTGCTCTCACAGCATACACATTCTTGGGTCAGAACCTCGTGTCTTCAGAGGAAGCCAAGCGTCTCATCAAGGAGGGCAAAATCAAGAAAGTCATTGATGTTCGTACAGCCATGGAATATCGTGCAGGTCACTATCCCAGAGCTTTACACATCCCAGTCGATAAGATCAACGAAAAGACAACGGCTGAACTTCCCAAGAGGGGGCTACTCGTCTACTGCAACACTGGGCAAAGAGCCAGATTTGCGGCAGAGAAATTGGTGGAACTTGGTTTCAAGCAAGTCTATTACATAGCTGGACACTATTCATCTCTATTTTAGTTTTACTCCCAAAACCCTTCTCAACTTTTGGAGTATAGCCGGATCAGGAATAGCTCTACCAGACTCGTATGCATTAATAATACTCGCATTCACCCCAACTACGATTGCTAAATCTTTTTGTGTCTTGAAACCTTTAGCAATTCGCCCCTGTTGAATCATCTTCGCCATAGAGAGAGAAACCTTCTTGTGTGTTCCCAACTCTTCACGATCCAACTTTTGTTCCTTCGTCACTTCACGGTGTGGCTGGGGTGGCCTCTGGTTAGAGGGTGCAGCCTTCCCATGAATGACGACAGGGTTCCAATCCTGGTGGTTCATATGTCTATATCTTGTGTTTCGTTTTTAATAACCTTTCCAACCGTTCCTTTTCCCTTCTCATGAAGATAGTCAACTCCATGACTTCACCTTGAAGTTTAACCTTTCCCGCTTGACGCATCCACATCACGTGTTCAACTCTGGTCACGTCGACACACGACATCTTTGTGTCCGGGGCTTGACTGTGATGAACAGCTAGAACCATCGCATCCTTCTTCGTCTCTTTGGGAAGTTGTGCACCTTCATGACACACTATGACATGTGACCCAGAACACCCTGCCACATGCATCCACCAATATTGTGGGGCACTCGAAAGTGTCAGTTGATCATTTTCTTTAGCATTCTGTCCCACTTGTATCGAGATTCCATCATGGGAAGTATATTCGAGCATGATTTTTCGTCGTATTATTTCCTTATGTAGAATTATTATGCACGTCGTGTTGAGACCCAGCCCATCTGTGACACACAAATATAGAGTGACTCTCCCTAATCAACGCGCCATTGATTTCGGTCAAAAGGGGTTTCAACACTACGTCGACCACGGTAATCCTCGTCTCATGCGGGCACATCTCATTAGGAAGGGAGCTGTCATTCCTAAGGAGTTGCGAATCGAGACGAATCCCCTAGAGATTCACCGTGGTATGTTGATGGTCGACGAAAGTGCCGAGGAGGACTGGGAGGATTTTTTCAGGGCTGAATATTGGGAAAGATGGCTATTATGGTCATACCCAGATGTCAACAAGGCCAAACTTTTCATGACCATGAATAAGGGTATGCTTTTCATGCCCCAACCCGAAGACCTATGGTTTTCTAATTGCCGGTAGAACCGAAGCCACCCGAACCTCTCTCAGTCTCCTCAATAATTTCAATTTCCTTGACGGGTGGTGTCTCACAACGCTCTAGAACGAGCTGAGCGATGCGATCCCCCTTCTTAACCTCAAAGTCTTTGTCTCCATGATTGAAGAGAACGACTTTGACCTCTCCCGTATAGTCTGGATCGATGACTCCAGCCCCAACTTGGATACCATGTTTGACAGCGAGTCCCGAACGGGGGGCAACTCGCCCGTATACTCCAGATGGGAGAACAACTGCGATCCCCGTGGAGACAAGCCCCCTCTCTGACGAGCGAATAACACACTCCATATCGCTGTAGAGGTCATAACCCACAGCGCCATCGGAACCACGAGTAGGAATAATAGAATCATACGAAAGCTTCTTGATCCCGAGGGACATACTACGTATCATTGTATTGTAATCCTTAAGTTGCATTCGAGGAGAATCGAACTCCTGACATCAAGCTTACTAAACTTGCGCTCTGCCACTGAGCTACGAATGCTCGCAGACTTGCTGGGGATCGAACCCAGAATGTTGGATTAGAAGTCCAAAGTGATATCCATTTCACTACAAGCCCCTAGAATGCTGGAAGCGGGGTTCGAACCCGCGAGGCTTGCGCCAGACGATCTTAAGTCGTCCTCCTTAGACCACTCGGACATCCCAGCATCGGTGAATAGCACCCTCCCACGGTACTCAAAATAGCCCTCAAATCTTTAAGCACTTTGGAGGTGGTTCAAATGCTGTTCTTTCCTCGAGTTCCTTGCGTTGCTTCATCTTCTTGATGTCCGCACCTTGGCAGTCATGCTTCGACAAGTTTATGCAACTCGGGCAAAAACTACCTTCACAGTATGTACAGTCGATGGGAACACCACACTTCTTCTTGCAACGCTCACACGGCATTTAATATAACTGAGATAAAGATTTTAAGTGTTTTTATGGGAGAGAATGTCCCTCACTTACGCTTCAATCGTACCAAAACCCACAGAGTATGTGAGACTGAAATCAACCCTAAAGAAGTCTACAGCTGGATATGGGACCGTCCTAGCCGCTACACACTTCATCACACAAGGTGCAGAGCAAGGTGTCTCTGCCACTTTGGGAGCCATGGCATCCTATGCATATGTATCCCTCCTCTCTGATCGCGTTGATAAGTTTGAAGAATCGACATTTCAAAAGGAGTTCTTGGCACCTTTGGGAGCCGCGGCTTTTGAAGTATCGTGGAATAACGCACCTTTCGCATTTGATTTTGACTATGGAGCCACATTTGTGGGATTTCTCGCATACAAGTTTGCACTCTCGACAGTTCTATACGAAACTGTGAGACACATGATGATCGGGGACAGCGAGGCCTTTTATAATACCGAGGAAAAGGTCTACAACGACCTTAGCGAAGACGAGCCATCTCCCGAGCAATTTGAACAACCCGTCGAGGCGAATGCTGATTGAGGCGCAGCCTGTTGACTAAAAGAAACTTGTTATTGGCGGTCAGACCCTTCATCGCCTTGATACGCTTGGTAGCCTCCTGCTTGGTGAGAGGCTGAGCCTTCTTGGAAGGCTTGGGCATGGGCATCACAGCCACGACAACTCGGCGAGCTGGGGTCACGACACGCTCACGAATGGGGGTCACGACGCGGGTAGTCATGGTCTTCATGAAGTTCGCGGCAACCTTCCTGTCGAGAGCCTTCTTCTCGGCACGCTTCTTGGCGGCAGCGCGCTTCCTGGCGGCATCGGGGTACAGCTTCGCGAGGGGGACATTGTTAGTATTGGAGTTCTTGGCACGCGCCTTGATGGCACCGCAGAGCTCACCGACAGTCTTCTTCTCAGTGCTAATACCATACTTCTTGGCAACCTTGACCACCTCATCCTTCTTGTAGAGACGGCACTTCTTACGACCGATCTTGAGATCACCCGCCTTGTCCACAGAAACGAGTACTGGAGTCATTGTTTACTTATTACATAGAATTTTACCTAGTAAGCTCCTCAATCCTCTGGATCTTCCCCGTCTGGAGGAACTCGTCAATCTTCTTGCCGATGCCTGCACCGATGCCCTCAATCTTCTTGGGACCCTTGGCGATTTCCTCACCGCTGGTCACTTCAAAGCTGAGTTCACGGATGATCTCAGCCGCACGCCTGTAGGCGCGGATCTTGAAGGGGTCTTGAGAGCCATGGGGCTCAGCCTCGAGGGACGCAAGAGCCTCGAGAGCCCAAGCGATCTCCTCGTTGGTCTCACCAACAGCTGACCATTCCCTCTCCAGCCTTTTAAGAGGGTGGATACTATCAGTCTTATCAAAAGCGGTAGCCACCCTCTTCAGATCCTCGAGCCTCTTGATCTTTCCGGTCTCAAGGAACTCGTCGATCTTCTTGGCGATACCCTTGCCGATGCCAGGGATCTTCTTGGGACCCTTGGAGAGCTGCTCACCACTCGTCACCTTGAAAGTGAGCTTGGAGATGGCGTAGGCAGCATCATCGTAGGCAGCCTTCTTGAACTCATCGGTCTCATGGTAGCAGAGGCTGTCAAAGACATCAGCGAGCTCTTGGTTCGGATACTCGATCTTCTCAAGCTTCTTGATGTTTCCAGTCTCGAGGAACTCATCGATCTTCTTGGCAATACCCTTGCCAATACCCTTTACCTTCTTGGGACCGGTAGCAAGCTCAGAGCCACTCTTGACCTCGAAGGGAAGCTTGTAGATGGCGTCGGCAGCATTGCGATAGGCATCCCGCTTGTGGGGATCCTCCTCATAGGAGGCGAGCTTGTCGAAAGCGTCGGTGAGATCGGAGTTGTAAGAGACGAAGAAGTCCGAGTCGGAGTCTGACTCGATCTCAGACTCGGAGTCTGAATCGTCGATGATGATTTGCCCGTCGGTCGACCCAACAGATTCCGTATCGGAATCATCGTCGTGGTACTCGTTGAGAAAGTCATCGATTCTGGCAGCGATGTTCTTACCGATACCATTGATGTTGAGAAGACTCTCACCACTCTCAACCTCGTAGTCGAGGGTGGCGACGATATCCGCAGCCCTTCGGTAGGCGGCCGTCTTGTAAAAGTCGGAAGTCATCTCACCAAGCTCCCGGAGGTGCTCGGCAATGTGCTTGTTCAATTCGAACGTCTTTGTTCGAGCGGTCGTCTCATAGAGAGAGGGCTTGGCCTTGAGTTCTTTGAGTTCCTTCTCGAGCTGGGCATTCTTGGTCTCGAGCTCGCGGATGTAGTTAATGGCAGTAGTAAGGTTCATGATGACAGAAGAAGTGTTGGAGGACATTAGATACATTTCATATTGGAAAGGGTGCACTTAGGTGTTTAAAGAATAAAAACTTTCGAAAATCAGGAATGATAGCTCTTGCTAAGCCTTTAACGATCCAACGACCCCGTGTCAAGTTACAAACCAAGAAAAATGTCACCAGACGCCCCGTGCGCAATGTTCGCGTCCAAGCTGCTCTCCCAGACCCAAATCTCACGAACTATGCCCTCTTTCAACTCACTTCGTGGGTTCTTCCCATGACCATCGCTGGTCGTCTCATGAAGATGGAGTACAATGAAATCGGTGTGGGTCTCATCGCACTCGCCGTTGCGAAGACCGCTCTAGAAGCTGGTGGAATTATTCACTATTAAAGATATGGCGGGAAACTACATAAATGCACGTTCTTCGACCAATCATTGCACGTCCAAATGTCCGCGTCAGCGCTAAAAAGAGTGACTTTGTGTCACCCACCGAAGCACCCGGTGAGGGAAATCGGAGGTTTCCTTCGATGGACCAAGGTCCCGACGAACCCGAAAAAAAGATGAACCCTATTAAAAAGTTTCTTATGGACGTTTTCAAAATCGAGGAAATCGATTATGGAAAGTTCCGTAAGGAGAGTAAGTGGGCTATTAGACCTCGATCGAAAGATTGAAGTTTTTATCGAATTTGCCTAGACGGATTTTACCCTCGTCGACGAGGCGCTTAATTTTCATACCAAGTTCGAGATGATCGTCCATCTTGGGCATACCTGGAACATCCGGCATGAATGCCATCAACGTAACCATCTTCTGATTCATGGTCAGGTCTCTGTTTTGAAACAGTTGCTTGATGTGTGGAGGGAAGTTATCTACGTTCATTACATTCTAAAGAATTATACTCTTTAATAATCTAAGTGACCACCAATTCTTCCATAATCTCACCTAAAATCAAAATGTCTTCTATCATCAAGGCTGAACCCGGATACTACGTCTTCACCCTCAAAGAGATGGGGAGTGACGAGGTGGTCCTTACCAAGCACCCCGTGATCGCCTTCGAAGTCATAACTTGGCGTTCTAGTGAATTTTACAGGACTCGACCGATCACAGCTGTAGGCGATACCTCATTTGAAGACCAGACCCTACTGACCCCAGATGTGATGGTCTATGAGAAAGGGGCCGCTCCATGCACTCTGGAAACATATATCCAGGGTCTCAAGGATCAACATGGCGAGCGTCTCCACCTGAATCCGAGTGTATGAGTTCAACTTCATAGCCTAGTTCCTCCACCACTGGGTCGTTCCTATAGTCCTCCTTGTAATACACTTTTTTGATTCCACTACTCGCCAGTGCCTTGTAGCAATTGAGACATGGGTAATGGGTCACATACGCCACACAATCATCGATGGAGGCACCCCTCTTCGCCGCATCCGTGATTGCGTTAATCTCCGCGTGTATCGTCGCTTGTTCGTGACCATCCCTCATGATGGACTTGTGTTCGCACCCACCTAGAAATCCATTGTAGCCCATACTGATGAGCCTATTGTTCTTGACGAGGACACACCCCACCTTCAGTCGCTCACATGGAGATCGCACAGATGCGAGTTGAGCAGTCTGCATGAAGTAGTCTTCCCAAGAGATTCGGGACATCTTAATTAAAGAGATGGAGTAAATCTTTAATTAATGGTAAACAATACAGGATTAATTTATAAAATTACAAGTCCATCTGGGAAAATTTATATTGGTCAAACAATTGGGAGCTTAAATAGGAGATTATCACGCCACGCTACAGAATCAGGTTGTGTCGCGATGAAACGCGCGATGGATAAATATGGTAGAGAAAATATGAAATATGAGGTTATAGAAGAAAGTATTCCACTTGAACATCTCGATGATTGTGAAATGTATTGGATAAATGAGTTAAACACACTCTCACCGAATGGATATAATCTTACAACCGGTGGTAGACGACCAACATTTTCTGAGGAAACCAAAGAACGTCTACGAGAAGTAAGCCGTGCGAGAAAAATCGAGAGAGATGGGTATTTGGGAAGTGTACATCTGGTTAATAAAAATAGATTTATGCCCAGACTTGCGATAAATGCTAAAGAAGAAAACCTTTCACATCACAGTTTTAAAACTCGTGAAGAAGCGGTAAATATATTGATACAATACACAAAAGATCCAGATAACTTCATAAAACCTGGCACCCCTATAAGAAAGAAACAATCAGGAACTGTATACAAACTATCTAGTGGACGTTGGATTGCGAGAGCAACGAATGGTAACCACATAGGTATTTTCAATACAAAGAATGAAGCTGAACAGGCCCTTAATAAATATCACGGGACCGGTATAACAAGTAAAACTAATAGACCAAAAGGTTCCGGAACTATAGAACAAAAATATAACGGTAAGTGGCGTGCAATAGTATGCGGGGTAGGAATAGGAACATTCGATACAAAAGAGGAAGCCGAACAGGGGATTATTCGATATAAGGAAACCGGTGTTACAAATGTAACATACAGAGAAGGTGGTTCTGGAACTGTAACATTCGATAAACAATCCCAAAAATGGCGTGCACGTTCATCAGATGGGAAGTATGTGGGAACGACATTCATTACAAAAGAAGATGCTGAACAAGCTCTAGATAAATATAATGAAAACGGCGAATTGCCACCAGCTAAAATAAGACCTTCTGGTTCTGGAACTGTATATTTCAACAAAACGAAAAATCGGTGGGGGGCTCGTACAAAAGAAGGTAAATATATTGGTGCGGGATTTCTCACAAAAGATGAGGCTAGAAGCGCACTTGATAAATATCTCACCTCAAATCAGCATCAGCCGTGTAGTACGTCTTCCCCTTCATGATGAAGCTGTGCACCCTCGCATACCCCCACGCTTGTGGAGAAGCTCCCGGACGATGCCCGGTTCTCCACGCAGCGAGACCCCTATTGTACACCGTCTGGAGA
>Ga0213864_10000379_pt1 | contig 19992 bp, 16 predicted proteins | sample PICome_5_FD_160078 | JGI IMG/M metagenome (GOLD analysis project Ga0213864, IMG submission 160078) | Coastal seawater microbial communities near Pivers Island, North Carolina, United States - PICO247 | ecosystem: Environmental > Aquatic > Marine > Coastal | place: USA: North Carolina... | reverse complement strand
GAAAAGCTGAGTCTCGACGCATCGAACTGGGTGCAGGAGTCGGAGATCGTATCGTGGTCATTCAGGGTGTCACAGCTGGTGATGTGGTTGTCACTCAAGGCCAAGAAGGGCTCCGTAAAGGACAGCAGGTCAGTGTGGTTGGGGGTCAATCGTGAATGGATTGATCAGAGGTGCGATTGCGCATCCGATTGCCGTTTTGGCGATTGTGCTCTCCATGATTTTGTTCGGCGTCGCATCCTTGCAGACCATTCCGATTCAAATGACACCGGATATTGATAAACCGGTGTTACAAGTTCGCGTCAGTTGGCCTGGTGCATCGCCGAAGGATGTCGAGCAAGAAGTCGTGCTGCGTCTCGAGCGTGAGTTAACTGGCTTATCGGGAGTGCAAAGCGTTGAAAGTGACAGTCGTCGCGGCCAAGCTCGAGTGACTTTAACCTACAGTGTCGGGCAAGACATGGATTCGGCCTTAGTAAAGCTGCTTGGACAACTGGCCCGAGTCTCTGGTTTGCCCGGCGATGCCAAGCAGCCAGAGGTGAGAACGTCGAATTCTGATGATTCACCGATTGCTCGGATGGCGCTGGTTGCGAACGACGGCGTCTCTATCGATATCGATACCTTGGGAGAGTTCGTCGATACGGTGATTCTGGAGCCGTTGAGCCGAATTGCAGGGGTGTCTGAAGTGACGTCCCGAGGTGGTGCTGCTCGCGAAATCCGGATTGCACTTGATATGGACCGCGTGGCGGAATTTGGTTTATCCATTTCCGAGATCGCCGATGCCATTCGCGCATCGTCTGCCGAAGTAACGGCTGGAGAAGTGACCGAAGGAAATCGGAGTTTCACCTTAAGGACAGAAGCCATTAGCTATACCCCAGAGACCGCGAAGGAACTGGTGGTTCGAACAGAGCTCAGAAATGGCCGTGTTTTCAATGTCAAATTGTCCGATGTCGCTGATGTTGAATTGGGTTATAAAACGCCCGACAGTTTCCGCCGTTTAAATGGAAAACCTGCGATTACGTTTGCGGTACTTCGTGAGCCGGCATCCAATGTGGTGACAACGCTCGATGCCCTGAAAGCAGAAGTGAATGCATTAAACCAAGGAGTCTTGGCTGAGCGAGGCCTCGATCTACGGATCGTTTACGACGAGACGGTTTACATCGGATCGGCGTTAGATTTGGTTCAAAATAACATCATGATTGGTGGCGTTCTGGCGATTGTGGTGTTGCTCACTTTCCTTCGCGCGCTGGCACCAACAGCGATCGTGATGATTGCCATTCCGGTCTCGATCATCTCAACTTTTGTGGTGATCGCCGGACTGGGTCTTTCTATTAACGTGATTTCACTCGCCGGACTTGCCTTCGCAGTCGGAATGGTTGTGGATGCATCCATTGTGAGCTTAGAGAATATTTATCGATTAAAGCAATCGGGTGTGGCCACTCTGAAAGCGTCCTATTGGGGTGCGCGACAGGTTTGGGCCCCCATTCTGGGTTCGGCATTAACCACGGTGGTGGTTTTTATTCCAATCCTGATCCTCGATCTTCCGGTTGGTCAATTGTTCCGAGATATTGCGGTTGCGATCAGTGCATCGGTCATCGTGTCTGTGATCGTTTCTGTCACCGTGATTCCCGCGCTCGCATCGCGTCTGATCAAAGATGTGAAAAGTTTTGACCAACAACGGCGAATTCCGATTGTGGATACCTTAGCTGGTGGCTTTAAGCGTTTGGTATTAGCTTACGGTCGGAAGGTTGTGCAATCCACAACCCTCGGTTTAATGATTGTCTTTGGTCTCATTGCTGGATCCATTGCGACCTTAATCGTGATGATGCCACCACTTGATTATTTGCCTGACGGAAACCGTAACTTCGTGTTTGGCCGAATATCGGTGCCGTCGGGGTATACGCGGGAAGCAACGGTGAATTTTGCGCAATCGATGGAAGATGTTGCGCGTCCCCTGTGGGAGAACCCGAATCCTGAGAAACTCCCACACATTGATCGATTCTTTTTTGTGGCATACAACGGAGGTGCCTTTGCAGGTGCTGCGACTGAAGATGCTGGGCGCATTCGCGAGCTGATCCCGGTGTTATCAGAGCCGGTCGCAAAAGCGCCTGGTGCGCGGGCGTTTGTCACGCAGGCATCATTGTTCGGGCGCTCTGTGGGAGGGTCGAGGGGGATCTTGATTGATGTCTTAGGCCCTGATTACGAGAGTGTTGAGCCGGCCTTTCGTGACATTCGCCGGCAAGTCGGAGAGCTATTTCCTCGAAAAGATGGGCATCAAATTCGAGTTCGTCCCTCCGAGAACGCGGTCAGTCCGGAGTTGGTTGTGAGGCCGAATCCAGATGCGCTTGCCCGCGCTGGAGTGTCTGCTCGTGATTTTGCACAAGCCTTGGATGTCTATAACGATGGGATTTTAGTTCGGGAAATTCCGTTGGGTGGTGAATTGGTTGAACTCGTTTTAACAACCCAAACTCGAGAGACTGCAAAAATTGAGGACATTGCTGATATTCCAGTGATCGCCAGAGATGGATCGCTGGTGAAAATCGGTCAAGTCGCGGAGGTGTCGATTGAGTCGGCTCCCAACCAGTTGTTGCGAAAGGCCGGGAGGCGCGTCGTGACGATTGAGCTTCGACTGCATGAGTCTATTCCGTTAGAGACGGCCATTGCGACGATCAACGACCAGGTAGTCGCACCCTTTAATATTCGGTCGAAAAACGGCGTTCGTCTGGAGCTTTCAGGTGCAGCGGATGAGCTGTCAAAAGCCTGGAATGCGATGCAGGCAAATGTGATTCTGGCGATTGCCGTGATCTATTTGTTATTGGTTGTGCTGCTGAAGAGTTTTGCGCTGCCGCTGGTGATCTTGGTCACTGTTCCGATTGCCGCAACCGGCGGTATTTTGGGGCTTTCGCTTTTAAACCTTTTTATGGATCAACCTCTGGACATGTTGACGATGCTTGGGTTTATCATTCTGACCGGTGTCGTTGTGAATAATGCAATCCTGATGGTTGAGCAGACGCTGTGGCATATCCAGCATGACGGGATGGCCTCAGCGGATGCCATCCTTGAAGCGACGAGTAATCGTATTCGACCAATTTTTATGTCGACACTCACGAGTCTCTTTGGTCTGTTGCCCTTGATTGTGTTCCCAGGTGCCGGGTCAGAGCTGTATCGAGGAATCGGAATCGTTGTGTTTGGCGGGTTGCTGTTATCGACAGTACTGGCGCTGTTCTTCATTCCGCCGTTACTTGCGGTGTTAATGAAACGCTTCCAGCCAACCAGTCCAATGGGTGACGTCACCGAAGAGATGACGGCACCACTTTCTCAAACCGCCTGACGAGACGCCCGAGATTCTGTAGAATCTCGGGCTTTTCAAATGCACTGAGACCATCCATGGAAATTAATGCCCGCAATGCAATGATGGCAGACCTGAAAGCGCGTACTGACGTGCTGAGGGGGTATCTTTGACTACACTGCCAAACGCGAACGACTTGATGAAGTCAATTTAGAACTCGAAGACCCCAATGTCTGGAATGATCCGGCCAAAGCACAGGCTTTGGGACGGGAACGGGCAAGCTTAGAGGGCGTGGTCGAGACTATCGATGAGCTTGATCAAAGCCTTGACGATCAAAAAGAACTCACCGCGATGCTTCTTGATGAGGGCGATGATGATGGGCTATCCGAAGTCGATGAAGAGCTTGAACGGCTCGAAACTCTTGTCGGAGGTCTTGAATTTCGTCGAATGTTTTCCGGTGAAGCCGATAGCAACAATTGTTACCTCGACATTCAGGCGGGCTCAGGAGGCACGGAGGCCCAAGACTGGGGCAATATGTTGCTTCGGATGTACCTCCGGTGGGCTGAGAAAAAAGGCTTTAAAGTCGAGGTGGTCGAAGTGTCCGAAGGGGAAGTCGCAGGCATCAAGAGTGCGACCATCCACGTCCAAGGTGAATACGCCTATGGTTGGCTTCGGACAGAGACAGGTGTACACCGGTTGGTTCGTAAAAGCCCATTCGATTCTGGAGCCAGACGACACACCTCATTTTCATCCGTGTTTGTCTCGCCAGAGATCGATGACAATGTCGACATTGAAATCGATCCCTCAGATCTTCGCATCGATACCTATCGGGCATCGGGAGCTGGTGGTCAGCACGTTAACCGAACTGACTCTGCGGTTCGAATTACCCACGAGCCCAGCGGCATTGTTGTGCAGTGTCAGAGCCAACGGTCGCAGCATCAGAACAAAGACTTTGCGATGAAACAGCTCCGCGCTAAGTTGTATGAGCGCGAAATGGATGCTCGGAAAGCCGAAGCACAAGCGCTTGAGGACTCAAAGGCAGATATTGGGTGGGGTAGTCAGATTCGGTCATACGTTCTGGACTCTAGCCGAATCAAAGATTTGAGAACTGGTGTGGAATCATCCAATACACAGGCTGTCCTCGACGGCGCCTTAGACCCATTTATAGAAGCAAGTTTGAAGCAGGGATTGTCATGACTGAACAACACTCTCCAGAGGTCGAAATCGATGAGAATCAACTGATCGCTGAACGACAGAAAAAACTCGCGCTGATTCGGGAATCCGAGGGGCCAACGTTTCCTAATGATTTCAGACGTAGCCATCGAGCCGGTGAGCTTGCCGCTGCACATGGTCACGAAGAAAAAGAGGAGTTGGCTGAAAAATCAATCGAGGTTGCCGTGTGCGGACGCATTATGTTGCGTCGCATTATGGGTAAAGCGAGCTTTCTGACCATTCAAGATGTGAGTGGTCGGATTCAACTGTATGCCCGAAAAGCAGATTTGCCTGAGGGTGTCTATGATGATTTCAAAACCTGGGATCTCGGCGATATTGTTGGTGGTCGTGGGACTTTGTTTAAGACCAATACTGGCGAATTGTCGGTGCATCTCACCGAAATGCGATTATTGACCAAATCGTTACGTCCATTGCCGGACAAGCATAAAGGTCTGACAGACACTGAGTTGAGATATCGGCAACGGTATGTTGACTTGATGACCAATGAGGCCACGCGAATGGTCTTTACCATGCGCTCTCAAGTGATTGCTGCGATTCGTCATTTCTTTGAATCTCGTGATTTTCTGGAAGTTGAAACCCCCATGTTGCAGGTGATTCCAGGTGGAGCAACTGCGCGTCCATTTGTGACGCATCACAACGCGTTAGATATCGACATGTACCTTCGAATCGCGCCGGAGCTGTTTTTGAAGCGCTTGGTGGTTGGTGGTTTTGAACGGGTGTTTGAGATCAATCGTAATTTCAGAAACGAAGGGCTTTCAACGCGACATAATCCTGAATTCACGATGCTCGAATTCTATTGGGCGTATGCTGACTATCGAGATCTGATTGAAACGACAGAATGCTTGATTCGTGAGGTTGCACAAAAGGTCTGTGGCAAAACTGTGTTTACGCTCGAAGATGGATCGCAGGTGGATCTCGAGCAACCCTTCGATACATTGACGGTGAAAGATGCCATCTTGAAATATTGTAGCCAAGCGACAGAAGCAATCTTGGACGATATTGAGCAGGCAAGGGCGCTTGCTCAATCGCTCAGACTCAAAGTCGAGTCGTCATGGGGGCTTGGTAAGGTTCAAATTGAAATTTTTGAAGCGGTCGCTGAAGAGCGACTGATGCATCCAACCTTCATTACCGAATATCCCGCAGAGGTCAGTCCGCTGGCACGACGGAATGACGATAACCCCTTTGTGACTGATCGCTTTGAGTTTTTCATCGGGGGGCGCGAGCTGGCTAATGGCTTTAGTGAGCTCAATGATGCAGAGGATCAAGCGGAGCGTTTTCGTGAGCAGGTTGCACAAAAAGCAGACGGTGACGACGAAGCCATGTTTTATGACGAGGATTATGTCAGAGCGTTGGAATACGGCTTACCGCCGACCGCCGGTGAGGGCATTGGCATTGATCGGTTGGTGATGTTTTTGGCAGAACAACATTCCATCAGGGATGTGATTCTGTTCCCTGCCATGCGCCCACAGGCCTGATCAATGGGACCCCGTGGATCCATGCATGTCATCGGCTCCCACGGTCGGTTGTGATGCCATTGAATGCACTGAAGGTGTTTTGATGAATCCATGGATCGCGCATCTTGAAAACCAGGACTTGAAGTGGATTGTAGATCAGGGTCAGGGGGTCTATTTAGATCCTGGAATTGAGATCCATTTCCCGCATCCGACACTGATTTTGGACGGTGAGCTTGAGTGTCGAGGCCACGTTCGTAGAGGCGGTGCGTTACTGGGTCTTTCTGAATGGTATTTGGAAATTGATCAAGGAAGCTTTTGGCATATCAATACACCGGTTTGGGGCCTTGAATTGCCGTTAACAGCGAAACATAAAGCTGCTTGGAGTGTTGCTCTAGCAGTCGCCATGTCAGCAGAAATCCGATTGGCTCAACCTGATGCACAGGGACTGGCTGATGTCGAAGCAGCGCGCCTGAAATTCCGGTATGTTGTGAGTCAGTTGGAGACCACTTTGTGAGGGATTTCAGTGGCTGAAGAATCGCGTCAGTCGGCAACTGATGGACTGGGCCTGCCGCGCCGGATGTGGTGGCTGTGGCCATTCGTGGTCTTATTGATTGTGATCTGGGCAATCAGTTTGTGGGCGGTCCGTGTGGCCGATACGGAAACAACGCTCGGCGTTGTGACCTCGCACCGAGGTTTGGGGAACACCGCGCGTGCCGAAATCGCTCTCTTTGTCCCGTCATCGATTCAACCGCGAGTCCTTGGTGAAGCAGTGGACGTGACCTGTCAGGGCGTGACGTTAAAAGCACAAGTTTTTTCTGAGTCCGGCGATATTCTGTCGGTTCAGGATATTCGTGATTGGGTGGGGAGTCGCTTGTTGGCTGAGCGGCTGTTTAATGATGGAGTCCGATTGCAACAGGTGGTGACAGAATCGGGAGCGCATATTCCCGCGCCGGGTGAACACTGTGATGTGACTGTGATTAGTGGTCGTGTGCGTTTGCTGGAGCTCCTTGGGCGCAGCCTACAGTCATGACAGCGATTGTCGATGGACTGATTGCAACCGGAGCAACCTTCGAAGCGGTCGCTGAGGAGGCTCGTTCTCTTGGTTACCGCCTGAGGGAACGTCGTCTGAAGCCGCCATTGGCTGGCTCTGTTTTTGTTGACTCCGCGGGACGGCTTCATCGGATTCGTTATGCACTGCTTGGCTGGGTTGCCAGCATCGATGGCGATTCGAAGCTTCATCTGACCCGATGGAGAAAAGCCTTTGCGGTTGGTGGTTATGTGCTCGAGCCAGAGCGAGCAGATTATAATTTAACCGTCCAATGGTTTGCTCTGACGCTAGTTGTGGTTGCGCGCCTGCTGCTGGTGATGCTGGTCAGTATCCTTGGGCAAGTGAGCGACCTGACTTTGGCACCCTTGTGGATTCTGACGGCGCTGATTCTGGCATCAACCACCTACACATCCATCACCTTAATTCATCGCTCTCAATGGCATGATCTTGAAGCTGCGCTCGATGCCATGGCTCCCGACTGGATTCCTCGTTTATCTCGAGATGTGGGTGGAAGAATCCTCGCGGTGACGACCCTGCTTGGCATGTTGATCTTGGATCGGCTGCTTGAACTGTCGCCTGCGATTTGGGTTGTTGGGATTGGTTTTCTATTCCTCGATTTGATGCCGACTCGCCATTTTCAACAAGCCAAGGCACTCACACTGGCGCCGGAAGTCCGCACAGCCCGAGCGCCACGTCAGTGGATGGCGCAGTTGACGATGCTTTTGCAGGTGGTAGGCCCTGGAGTCTACGTCCTCAAAACACAATTTCCAGAACGGCTATTGGCCGCTAGCGAAAACCTCGTTCGAGCCGGTGAACCCTTAACGGTATTGGGTCCTGAAGCGGAGTTTTTACCGGGCACGCTAAGGAGTAACTTTGCTTGGGATGCCAGTGACATCGGGGATTATCACTTTAGTAATTTGATGGATTTGGTGGGATTTCCACATTGGAAAGCGCGTTTTGGTGGTTCATTAAACTATCAAATCGGCCCCAATAATCAGGGATTATCATCGTCAGAAGCCTCAGCGCTTCAAGTGGCTCGTGCGCTTGCTCAAGGTGCTGATACGCTCATTTTGGTGGACGCGTTAGCGCCGATGTCGGCCGATCGGCAAATGGAATTATTGAACCGTTTAGCGGCAGCAAATTGTCGTGTCTTGGTTTTTTCGAGTGTTTCAGATTTGTGGGATAGTGATGTCATTGATCTCGACTGAAACGCAAAGTTTCCATCTCAACCAGGGTAAAATATCGGCAGGCTTGGCACGTGATCGGCTGTGGCAAGTGAAAGAAGGTCACGCGCAACTGCGTTTGTTAATTTCAGGTGAAACTATCGGCGAGATGCCAGTCCCGGATTCGGGTTGGTTTGTCGTTCCAGAGAGCGACTATTTACGAGTTCAACTGATTGCCGAAACTGACATCACGTTTGAAAGTCGCCTGCCCTTAGGCTTGATCCCACGACTGGGTGATTTAGGCCGCCAGCAATTAATTCAGCCGATTCGCCAGATGATGGCTGCCGCTGGAATCGATGATAGTTTGGTCGACTGGAATGTGAAATTGGCTCAACCAAGCTTTCGCTCTTGGTTTGGTGAATCACTTGATCAAGCGATTCAACAGCAACAACCGCTGTCACCAGATGTCTTGACTCCATTAATTGCAGATCATGTTCCACGAACGATTCTCGAACACGATGCTGCCGTCGAAGAGCACCGAGTGCTTTGGGTGTTAATGACGGTTTGTGCGTTATCGATGGTTGCTGTGGTGAGCTGGTTAGGTGCATTGGTTGCCCTGGAAGCACCGGGTTTTTCATTGAGTGGCCAATACGTTGCTGTGATTGCCGCTTGTCTAGCATTGATGGTTGCCTCGGTCGGAGTGATTCATTCGTTAGCCGCGTATTTCCGAGATGTCCGTCCAGTGGGATTGGCGGCTGCTTTGTCGATGACGATCTTAATTCTTTTGTTTGAAGCGCCAACTCTTGCGTTATCACTGCTATTTTCAGGCGCTTTAATTGCTGGAGCCTATTGGATTTACGTCAGACGTTTGTTGCCGGATTTGCCAGCGATTGATCAACCGATGCGCTGGCTGTCGCTGCGTTTGGCTCGCGATGGAGTACCTTCGGTTCGTGAACGGGTGCTGACCGTCTGGGATCAGGCAAGACAATGGGTGATTGCTCGGATTGAGTTAGTGGCTGAATACAGTCGTTTCAGTCGTTCAGTGATCGCTGCGAGTTTGGTGATTCCTGCCATCGCCTCAACAGACGACAGCCGACCGATTGTGCTCACCGGCTTATCGTTGGCAGCACTGATTTTACTAGAGCGATTGCGGGCGGCCATTCCTGTGAGTGTAGAGTCTGAGACTGTGACTCAGCAACCATCGGTTCGACCACTGGCACTGGCAGGGGATGTGAACTTTGAAGGGATTGTCTATCGACGTCACGCAGGTGAAGCTCCCTTATTTGATCAATTGAACTTTCATTGTGCCGATGACAGTTTGGTTCGAATCACCGCAGCCGAAGGCGCTGGGCTCTCGACACTCAAACATCTGTTGATGCGTCAAGTCTCACCAGAACGCGGTGTCGTGCGTGTTGGTGGGATGGATGTGGCAAGACTGAACCCCAATCTTCTGGCATGTTCGGTGATTACACTTGACCACCCCAACGATTCGGAAGTCTCGACAGTGGGCGACTGGTTATTCATCGAACCAGGCATTGAGCCTTCAACGTTGGAGACTCACCTTCAAGCACTGTCTGCGAGCCACTGGATTGAATCTCTGCAGGACCGGCTGAATACACCCTTGGGTGTTTTGCAATCGATGGCCGGTCCGCATGGAATGAATCGGTTGAAATTGGCGCGAGCGCTATCACGGCAAGGGCAGTTGATGTGGCTTGATCACTGGTTAGTCGGTCTTGATCAATCAGCGAGGAACCATGTGGTTGAGAGCCTAGTCGAGCGTTCAGGAACACGATTTGTGGTTGATCGCAACGGGCTCTTCAAGGGGCAACCGTCGATTCATTGGGAGATTGGCGGTGATTGAGCAACAGTTGTTTCTTGGAGCTCTGACCGAACAAGAGTATCGACATTGGCTCGATAATGCTGTGGTGAAAACACTCAGTGCCGGTGAGACCTTGATTACCGAAGATGATTTTCCAGACATTTATCTCGTGTTACGTGGACAATTCACCATGCGTCGCGGTGAGCGTTCACCTGGAATGGTTGGGCTTGATGAGTTTTTAACGGGTTGGATGACGGATCGAGAATGGATGGCTGATCGATCGATGACTCTGTTGTCGCTTGATTCAGGACGATTTGGCCAGATGTTATCCGTTGATCCTCACCGAAAGCGTCTCTTTCATCAGAGTGTAGCGCCGATGCTTGCTGGCCGGTTGCATCGAGATTTGTGCGCAACAACGGAGATTCCTATCGCATTAGTCCAAGGCTTTGAGCGAGGCGTTCGACGCTTTTTCGAACTTAGACAGAATTTTCTGAAGTGACCACGCCCGACGCAACTAATCGCCGTGGGGAGGGTTTTCTTTATCTCTCGATCATGATCTGTTTTTGTGTGCTCTATGCACCGCAACCGATGCTTTCAGAATTGGCTGATCGATTTATGGTGTCCAAACCAGAGGCGGGACTTCTGGTTTCCGTCACTCTGATTCCACTAGCGATCGCACCTTTAAGCTACGGGATTTTTTTAAAACAGCTCAGTGCATTAACCATTCTCAAATGGGCACTTCCGTCTCTGGCCTTGGCGATGGCCTGGTCTGGGTTTGTGCAAACCTATGAGGGAATGCTCACGCTTCGTTTCGTCCAAGGGGCGCTTCTGCCCGCCATTATGACCGCGACGATGGCGTATTTAACGTCAGGCCGTGAAGGAGCTGAACTCTCTCGAGTCATGGCTTGGTATATCTCAGCGACGATTTTTGGAGGGATGGCTGGGCGAGTGGTTTCGGGGCAGTTAGCGTCCATGATTTCCTGGGAATGGGTGGCTTTGATTTGGGCTGGGCTTCTTCTGATGGTGACTTTGATGCCTTGGCGTCGAGCGACACCGAAGCCACTGAACTTGATGAAGCCTCACGCACAGTTAATCTGGCAGGCCATGACTAGCCGCGGTAATGCACTGATTTATGTCTCTGTCCTTTGTATGTTTTGGGTGTTTGCGGGTTATCTGAATTACTTACCCTTTCGCATCAATGAACTCGATGCTTCGGCATCGACGGGATTGATTGGTCAAAGTTATTTGGGTTATAGCATTGGCATTGTGTCTGCCTTAACAGCCGGTTGGCTTGCAAAGCGCGTCGGGGGTCCGATTCGTGCTGCGCTGATTGGATTTGTAGTGATGATTGGTTCTTTACTGTTAGCGCTCGGCGATGTGTGGATGCTAATCACTCAGGTTTTTGTGATGTGCTTGGGGATGTTTGTGATTCATACGCTGGCCGCTTCGGAAGTGAATCATAACGCGCGCTCCTTGGGTGGTGTGGTGAATGGTCTCTATGTGTCCTGCTATTACGCAGGCGGCGCCCTTGGTGCTTGGTTGATGGGGTATGTGTATGAGCTCTTTGGCTGGACCGCTTTTGTCGTTGTACTTTCATGCATTGGCATGACCGGAGCACTTTGCATGTGGCTCTATGGTCGTCAGTGGGTTGCTGGTCGATAGACTCCGGCATTCTTGTCATTCTCACGACATTCCACTTCAAGCAAAAATGATCGATCGTGGGTTTGCTGTCGAATCCAGCCATCGACATAGTGAAAAACGAATTCAGCAGTGCGTTCCATACTGACGTTGGGTAGGACCCTCAAATCCACGATCTGCTTCTCATGGAGTTCTTGGAATAAGACGAGCTCGGGATCGTCTTCATTGATCAGCAGGGTGTGATCAAACCAATGGGATAACCAGGATTTAATCTCTGAAAACTCACCGAAATCGACGCCGAACCCGGATTCCGTCAGTTCTTTGCAGCCAAAAGTCATTTTAAAGCTACGTGAATAACCGTGAATGAATTTACAATGACCTGAATGTCGCCACTGCCGATGACTGCAAGGAAAGTTGTCGAAGGTTTTGATGGTTTGATAAACACTCATGCGCAAAGTATACGAGGTTTCGAGATCCCTATGAATTGGAATTCCCCCACACATCCTGAGTTTTTAACCACAGATGGTCGCCGTCTCCCCGTGAACCGTGTGTTTTGTATCGCCAAAAATTATGAAGAACACGCAAAAGAAATGGGTGGTGAAGTGGATCGGAAAGCGCCGTTTCACTTTCAGAAAAGTTTTGATGCGTTGACTTTTGGGCCTGAGGTTCGCTATCCAACGCAGACTGATGATTTGCATCATGAGGTCGAGTTGGTGGCTGTGTTGGGGCAGGGCGGTCGTCATCTCAGTCTTAAAGACGCTGAAGCAACAATTTTTGGTTATGCGGTTGGCCTCGATTTCACGCGGCGAGATCGTCAAGCCGAAGCCAAGGAAAAAGGTCGGCCTTGGGAGATTGCCAAGAATTTTGATGATGCTGGAGTGATCGGAGTGGTCACTCCTAAGGCAGAGACAGGGTTGATGGAACATGCGGCGATTTCCTTAGATGTCAACGGCGAGACGCGACAGTCTGGGAATATTGATCAGATGGCCTACAACACGGTTGAGTTGATCGCCTTCTTATCCACCTTGCAAGAACTCAAAGCAGGTGATTTGGTCTTTACCGGTACTCCTTCGGGCGTCGGATCTGTCATCCGAGGCGATCATCTAGTCGGCAAAATTGATGGGTTGCAAGATCTTCAGATGACGCTGATTTAGGGCAGACGAATTCCCAACCGCCTTAGGAATTTTTTTTCGAATCGCCAAAAATAGTTGAACTGTCCGGCCAACGTGCCTACGACGATCAAGAGGCATTGGTAAATTGGGAAAATAATCAGAATACGGAGTGGCCAATAAATCCAAGGCGAAAGAGTGTCAGTGGTGATTCCAAAAAATTGAAGTATGGGTGCCGCAAGGATAACCGAGGCTGATCCAGTGACGGAAAAAACGGTAAAGATCACAATTAATTGCCACGGTGAGTCTGCCTTGAATAGGGCCATTAGTTTTTGCATGCATGAGTCTCAGGCTAGGAATCGTTTTTTCAATTAGCGCATTAGAGCTTTTGCTCTCTCTCGTGCGCGCGTTGCCTGGATATTATCACCTGAAGCCTCATAACAATAACCTAACAATAGTTCACTAATTGGATCTGATGAATTGAGCTCGCGGACGCGCAATGCTGACTCAATTGCCTTTTGCGGTTGTTGATTGGCGACCAGCAGTTCGGCATGCAACCGCCAGGCACTGTGTTCATTCGGTAGGATTTTCAGCGCACGCGTGGTGAGCGACAATGCTGCCCCAAATTCTTTCTCGGCTCCTTTTTTCCGAGCATCTGAGATGAGTGTTAAACCACCCCCCAGTGATTGAATTTCCGCTTTCGCACGAGTGAATTCAGGACTTGTGATTTGGCCTTGGTTTGGATGTTTCGCAACTTCAGTACGAATAGCTGCAAGTCGTTCGCGACTGATGGGGTGTGTGCCTAGGAGTTTCTGCGCCACTGAATTGCCGCCTGCACCAAGCTTAGCAAGCTTTTCTTGCATCCCAACAGCACCAGTTGGATCGAAACCTGCCCGGACCATGAGATCAACCCCCACTCGATCTGCTTCGAGTTCATTGGACTGACTGTATTGCCCCATTAAAATATTTTGACCAAGGCCAATCAGTTTGTTGGACCCCGGTTTGGTTCCAGGTTCAGAGATTCCAATCTCAATGACTTGCGCCGCTAATCCAACCAAAGCGCCAAAGGTCTCACGACCAGTGCCGTGAAGTTCAATGCTGTGCGCCATCTCATGACCCAAGACTGAGACAAGTTCGGCTTCGGTTTCAACGGCATTGAACAAACCGTAGTTCACGCCCATTTTGCCGCCAGGCAGCGCCCAAGCGTTGATTGAACTGTCATTAATTAACCGAATTTCCCATGGAAATGGCGAGTTGGCTGTTTTTGCTAATCGTTGAATGAGATCGTTTAAGTAATGCGTTGTTTCTGGAAACTGGGTGAGATCACCGCCTGATTGGGCCAACGCAAAGGGGTATTGGCGTCGGCCTTTTTGGATTTCTTGTTGTGGATCCGTGACCACTTGAACCACCGAATCGATCGGATCCCTGACCGGATTTTGACATCCGATAAGGGTCGTTGCTGCCAGACACAGGGCGAAGATCGATGGCTTCATAACTGCTTAACAGGAATGGCGCTCTGCCCAAGGGATGCATTCGAAATACCCGCATTATTTTTTAATAACGCCTGTTCGGCCCGATAGCTCGAGCGGACCATTGGACCCGAGACGACTTCGAGAAAACCTCGCTCTAACCCCCATTCCCGATACTGATCAAATTGTTCAGGTGTGACGTAGCGGTCAATAGGGAGATGATTGACCGTCGGTCTCAGATATTGACCAAAGGTCACAATATCGACGTCGTGTTCCCGCATATCGTCCATGGCCTGTTTGATTTCATCATCGGTTTCACCTAAGCCCAACATCAGGCTGGTTTTGGTTAATACATCAGGACGATGGTGTTTGCCGTGCGCGAGCACTTTCAGAGTTTGTTCATAACTCGCTCTCGGATCACGGACCGGATGGGTGAGTCGCTCGACGGTTTCGACATTTTGCGCGAACACGTCCAGTCCCGAACCCACCAGCACTTCGACATCTGTCATGACACCCTCAAAGTCAGGCGTTAGTGCTTCAACGGCAGTTTCCGGACATTGCTGTTTGATGGCGCGGACGGTCGCTGCAAAATGATTGGCGCCGCCATCGGCGAGATCGTCTCGGTTAACACTTGTCAGAACCACGTATTTCAGACCCATCAGAGCCACGGACTCCGCAGTATTTTGTGGTTCTTCGAGATCGAGCCAGCCCTTGGGATTGCCCGTATCGACTGCACAGAATTGACATGCACGGGTACACACCGATCCCATGAGCATGATGGTTGCGGTGCCGGCACTCCAACATTCTCCGATGTTTGGGCACATTGCCTCTTCGCAGACGGTTGATAAGCGGTGCGTCCGCACGATCTTTTTAACGTCTTGGTAGCCTTGTCCTCCAGGACTCAAAAAACGCAACCATTTGGGCTTGTCACCGCGCGGTGCTTGCTCATCAGTCCGGCGCTTTTGACCATTTTTGATGGCCTTCACGCCCACATCATTGATGATTTTGTCCCCGCTTTTAGGGCGTACTTTCTGGTCTGTCATGCAGCTTCCGTTGGCGTGTCAGCATAGTCCGAGAGCGGAGGGCAGCTGCACACGAGGTTACGATCACCGTACACATTATCAATTCGAGCCACCGGCGGCCAATACCGATCTTTCTTCAACGAAGCGATCGGGAATGCCGCTTGTTGACGTGAAAACGCATGTGGCCATTCATTCGCGGTGACAGCTTCGACTGTATAGGGTGCATACCGAAGGACGGAATCGTCGGCCGCGCTCTCGCCATTTTCGATCGAAGCGATTTCCTCGCGAATGGCGATCATGGCATCACAGAAGCGATCGAGTTCAGCCAATGGTTCGCTTTCTGTCGGCTCAATCATCAAAGTGCCTGCGACTGGCCAACTCATTGTTGGCGCATGGAATCCGTAGTCAATCAGTCGCTTGGCGATATCATCGACCGTGACACCGGCGCTGTCTTTGACAACTCGTGTATCGAGGATGCACTCATGAGCCACAAACCCTTGGCTGTCCTTGTAGAGGATCGGGTAGGCATCCTGGAGCCGCTTGGCGATGTAGTTCGCTGATAGAATGGCGTTTTCAGTCGCCGCTGTCAGACCGTCAGGACCCATCATGCGGATATACATCCATGAGATTGGGAGAATCATGGCAGAGCCAAAGGGCGCTGCCGACACCGGACCAACCGTGGATGAACCACCGAGCTCCGGATGTCCCGGGATAAAAGGTGCTAGGTGTTCGGCAACTCCAATGGGGCCGACGCCTGGACCGCCGCCGCCGTGAGGAATGCAGAAGGTCTTGTGTAAATTCAGATGTGAGACGTCAGATCCAATGAGTCCTGGGCTTGTGAGACCGACTTGCGCGTTTAAATTGGCTCCATCGAGATAAATCTGCCCGCCGACTGAATGCACTAACTCACAGACCTCTTGTACCGCGACCTCGAACACTCCGTGAGTGGATGGATAAGTGATCATCAAACAGGAGATGTTGGTTCCATGTGCTGCCACTTTTTCTCTCAGATCATCGATGTCGATGTTGCCATCTGGATCGCATCCAACCACAACCACATCTAATCCAACCATTTGTGCACTTGCTGGATTCGTCCCATGGGCTGACGAAGGAACCAGACAGATCGTCCGGTGACTTTCACCGCGTGACTGATGATAGCCCTGGATTGCAAGAAGTCCGGCGTATTCCCCTTGAGCGCCTGAGTTAGGTTGCAATGAGATCGCCGCATAGTCAGTGATTTCAGACAACCAATCATCGAGATTTTGGATCATTTCCTGATAGCCCAGACGCTGGTTTTCAGGTGCAAACGGATGAATGAACGCAAATTCAGGCCAAGTAATTGGAGCCATCTCGGAGGCTGCATTGAGTTTCATGGTGCAGGATCCCAGCGGAATCATCGCACGATCAAGCGCCAGATCGCGATCGGAGAGCTTCCGCACATATCGCATCATTTCTGTTTCTGAGTGATGCGTATTAAAGGCATCTTGAGTCATGAACGCCGTCTGGCGAGTCAGCGTTTTCGGAAGTCCCTGGTACGAGTCTCCTAAAACGACGCCAAAAACGGTAGCCAGCGCTTCTAATTCCGTGTCGGTCGATGCTTCATCAAAGGACAGTGAAACCGTTGTATCACTGGCTTTGTGGATATTGAAACCGGCCGATAAGGCGTTATTGACGAAGGTGTCTGCATTGTCGACTTGGATCGAGAGTGTGTCGAAGAAGGTGGCATTGACTCCATACCCTGCCGCTTTCAGTCCTGCTTGGAGTCGCGAAGTCATCGCATGCACGCGTGTTGCTTGAGCAGTGAGGCCTGATGGTCCGTGATAGCACCCGTAAAATCCTGCAATGTTTGCCAGTAGCACTTGCGCTGTGCAAATGTTACTCATGGCTTTTTCTCGGCGGATATGTTGTTCGCGCGTCTGCAGTGTCAAGCGGTAGGCGGCACGACCTTCGGCATCAATCGACTGCCCGACAAGGCGGCCTGGAATATTTCGCTTCAGTTTATCGGTGACGGCAAAAAATGCTGCGTGTGGACCACCATTTCCCATGGGAACACCAAACCGTTGTGTGGAGCCCAAGCAGATATCCGCACCAAAATGCCCAGGGCCTTCCAGCATCGTCAAACTCAAAATATCTGAGGCAACGACTGTGAGGATTCCTTGGTCTTTGGCTTGTTTAATCAATGACTTGAGATCGACCACTGATCCATCAGATCCGGTGTATTGCACGATGAGACCAAAGGCATCGTCGAATTCCGGTGGGTGATGCGGATCGAATGTCACCAGATCGAAGTCCAGTGGAAGCGCTCGGGTTTCGATGACCGCTCGGGTTTGAGCAAACAGATTGTTTGCAACATAAAACCGATTGGATTTTGATTTTGAGCTCCGTTCGCACAGCGTCATGGCTTCGGCAGCTGCAGTTGCTTCATCGAGCAGTGAGGCGTTGGCAACCGCCATTCCGGTCAATTCAACAATCATGGTTTGATAATTGAAGAGGGCTTCGAGTCGCCCCTGAGAGATTTCGGGCTGATAGGGCGTATAAGCGGTGTACCAGGCTGGATTTTCAAGCACGTTACGCTGAATCACCGCAGGTGTCAGCGTGTGGTAATAGCCCTGCCCAATCAACGAACGAACCACCTGGTTTTTCGACGCGATCGTCTTCAGTTCAATCAGCGCATCATGCTCAGAGATGGCTTGTGGAAGTGACATCCCTGTCCGCTTACGAATATTCTCTGGGACCACTCGGTCGGAGAGCTCATCCATTGAGCGAAGTCCTAACGTGTCGAGCATCAAGGTCCGCTCATCGTCAGATAATCCAATATGGCGGTCACGAAAAGTCATTTCCTGCTTCACTGAAGTTGCCTCTTACAGTTCTTCTTGAATAAACGCTTGATAGTCAGCCTCATCAAGCAGGTCGTCGAGTTCGGTTGGATCGGATAATTGCATTTTGAAGAACCAGCCATCGTTTTCTGGGTCTTCATTGACCAGTTCTGGTCGGTCAGAGAGTTCTTCATTAGACTCAATGATGGTCCCTGTGACCGGTGCGTAGATATCACTGGCTGCTTTCACAGATTCCACGACCGCGACTTCAGAGCCTTGGTCAGCCGAGGTATCAGGGTCTGGGAGTTCGACGAATACCACATCACCCAGCTGTTCCTGAGCGTAGAAAGTAATACCAACAGTCGCTGTATCACCTTCAATACGGATCCATTCGTGTTCGCGCGTGTATTTAACAGTCATAAAAGGTCCTTAATCACTTCAAAGAGAGCGTCGATAGCGCTGTTGAACAAATATTGGGTCACAAACAGTGCAGGCCAATGCTTTGCCTCTGACCTCTGCAACTAATTCGGTTCCTAGTGTACTCAGTTTTTGTGTGACATAACCCATCGAAACTGGTCCGTTCTGGGTCGGTCCAAACCCACCGGATGTGATTTCGCCCACTACATCACCAGCGGCATTTTTCAGGATGGTATGATCACGCAGTGGTGTCCGACCATCCATAGGCGCCAGTCCAACGCGCTTTCTGGGAGCGCCGTCGTTAATTTGTTTGAGAATCGTCTCCGCGCCTAAGAACCCGCCTTCGGTGCGTCGACGCTTTTGGATCGACCACAAAAGATCCGCTTCGATCGGTGTGGTGTCCGGAGTGAGGTCGTTACCGTATAAACAGAGGCCGGTTTCAAGTCGTAATGAATTACGCGCGCCCAAACCGACCCAAGTCGTTTCATCGAGGTCGGTTAAGGCTTCGGCGAAGTCTCGGGACTGATCATTGGCGATTGAGACCTCGTAGCCGTCTTCGCCTGTGTAGCCGCAACACGATAATGTGATGTCACAACCCTTCCACGAAGTCTTCAATGACCGCATAAACAAAAGGTCTTGGGCCTCAGGAATGATCCGTGACAGCGCCTGTCGGGCTTGTGGGCCTTGAATGGCGATCAGCGCATGATCGTCGATATAAGTCATGTTGACCGCGTCAGGAAGATGGGCTTTTAAATGGGCCATATCAGCATGTTTGCACGCTCCATTGACCACTAATCCCCAGATGTCGGTATCCCAGCGTGTCAGCATGAGATCGTCTAAGATGCCGCCGGTGTCGAGTGTTAACTGCGAATAACGAATTTGACCGGGCGTCATCTCTTGCAGTGCTGCTGGGACGAGTCGTTCAAGAGCTTCGGTAGAAGCTGGGCCTTGGATCAGCAGTTGGCCCATGTGCGAAACATCAAACAAACCGACAGCGTCACGCGTATGGAGATGCTCACCTTTGACACCCAGGGGATACTGAATCGGCATCCGATAACCGGCAAAGGGAGCGAATTTTGCGCCGATTGATTGGTGAAATGATTCAAGAGTTAACGAGTGTAAAGCGGTCATGCGGCCTCCAGCGGCGTTTCATTGCATGACCCATCTGTCATTGACCTGAGAGATTCAGGATACATCCCTTACTCCTTCGGTGAGCGCTTCGCTGCTTTCCAGATTCCTTTAACGACAGGGCGGTCCTGGTGCCTGAGAGTTTCCGGGTCGGTTGCTCCTTCGGCGGCATCGTAGCGATGCCTCTCCCGCGGTGTCGCGAAGAGACTCGATGTGTGTTTGAGTCTCGACTTTGGATCGCGCATTTTGCCTCAGATTGTCGCTTCACGCAATTTTTCCATGCTTCGTTTGGCTTCTGTTTTTCCCACTAAATATTCGTGGGCAAATGATTTCAATGGTCGAGATTCTATCGCCCGTAAAAGCGTTATGGTGGGTTTTATGGATGTTTGAGAT
>Ga0213864_10000376_pt1 | contig 20021 bp, 6 predicted proteins | sample PICome_5_FD_160078 | JGI IMG/M metagenome (GOLD analysis project Ga0213864, IMG submission 160078) | Coastal seawater microbial communities near Pivers Island, North Carolina, United States - PICO247 | ecosystem: Environmental > Aquatic > Marine > Coastal | place: USA: North Carolina | collected... | reverse complement strand
GTGTAACGCCATTGACACCAATGATGTGAAAACCACTGGAGAAATTCGACACCAACTTGGTTTGTACGACAACACGATCACCACAACAGAGGGGGCTGGATTAACAGCATACGATGGAGCAAATGTCTTAGCGATTGGTAACACAATATCTGGTGCTGAGCAAGGTTCTGGAGTTGGGATCCGCTCTTCGATTGTTACACTCCACCGCAACACAATCGGTCCAATTGGTGGTTGGAACGGAATTTGGATTTATGGTGAATCTGACGTGGTTGCGGAGAATAATACCATACAAGACACTGCAAAAGAGCCAGTATTGATTGGAGAATACCACTTTAACGACCAAGGATGGAGCGTGCCGCGTCCCACGGAAGCACGTTTGTACCTTGCAAATAACATCATCTCGAACAACACTGGAACTTGTAACTCAGTTGAATACGGTGGAGATTTCGCATGTCCTGCCGTTCACGTTTTCATGTCATCCGCAACAGTGATGGGTAACACAATTTCGAACAGCAACGGTGACATTATACGCTCAAGAGGTGACATTGTCAATGTCCAGGACAACACTGGTGTATCAAGTGGAGGCTACGCTGGAAACATTTCACATTATGACAACAACAACGGCATGAAGTATGGTTCTATTGCATACTTTTCAGGCAATTCTTGGTCCAATGTCTCACAAGTTTACAACGTTACAGAATCCCGAGTCACAGTTCAATCAGAACAAATGCCTTCGCCAGGATTTGGTGCACAGTATCCAGTCATGGTCCAATGGCTTGGTGCAGAGTGCCCTTATGTCCAGACCGAATGTTTGAACGTACCAATGACTGCTAACATGCCACCGAGGCATATGCCACTGGCACTCGAACTCCTCAACAACGCATCTGTATTTGCATTTGCCAATGTCCAGAATTTTGATGAAACTATGATTCACGTTCAAAACCAAAATACTGAATGGGGTACTCAAATTCAGAAAGGTGAATTGGTTCGATATCAAGTGAAGGCGAAAAACAGTAACGTATACGGTGCAACCGTGATCATCAAAGATGCAACTGGCCTTCCAATCTTTAACATGCAAACAGACGTGTTCGGATTTACTCCTCAAGTCTCATTGCCATCAGATTTCCTTCTTGACAGAAATTGGAATCACGTTGTAGGTGATATAAATTATGTCATTCCAGGAACGAGCCCACCTCAAACAGGTGACGCTGAGAACTCATGTGCGGATGGTATCGATAACGATGGAGATACAGTTGTCGACGAAGACGATCCGGATTGTCTCAACGGCAGAGAAAAGCCATTTTACTCTGTTGAGGCATTTAAATTTGAAAAAGGACGAAAAAGCTTCGATTACATCCTTTCAGGACCTGTCGATGATGTCATCAACCTTGACAATCTCCGTCCAGGTGTATCGGTTGACCAAGCAGATGGAACTTCATTTGCAACAATTGTCACAATAACTGGGGAGTCATGGGATGGAGTAAAATGGCCATATGCGAATGACAACACTGCTTATGAGAAGCAGTTTGGACTTATCCATGACATCGAAATCCAACCACCTGATTCAACAGATTGGTACTCTGCATTTGATACTTCAGGTGTCACTGAAATCACGCAAGAAAACCATCCGTTCAAAACATGGTCATTTGATTGGGATTTATCTGCCCACCCCGAAGGTGAAGAAGATGTTACATTTAGGATTCGTTCATTCGATGGCTTAGAATATTCACCTGTACAGGTACGAGATTTCAAATTAAATCTCGTTCCCCCAACAATCCTCGTTGAAACACCGAACGATGGTTCAACTCACGACAAAGGTGTTGTTACCTTTACCGGAACATCTTTTGATCCATATTCCGGCGTTCAAGGAAACGATATTCAACAGATTTGGTTTGACATCACTGGTCCAAACGACTACCAAAGCCACTTTTATGCGGAAGGTGGACCAAGTTGGGAATATGACTGGGATTTCAATGAACTACCAAGTGGTTCATACAATTTCAAAGTCTGGGCTGCAGATTCTGATTTCTGTATCGACGACCCAGATCCGTGTGTGCCTGAGACGCGAACACTCAATATCATCAACGAAAATCAGGCACCGTTTGTACAAGTAACCTGGATTGGAGCCCAAGATATGTCAACTGGCGGTCTCAACATGGGTGTTGTTCGAGCAAGTCAAGACACTGTCATTCAAGGGGTTGCAGTTGACAATGATGGAGCAGTATCCCGAGTTGACATCGAAGTGTACGACCTTGCAAGTGGTAGTGCTTTCCCTATGAATGACGGACCCTTGCCAGTCACTACATTTGCACCAAATGGGGCCTGGTCAGCTGTTTGGGATACCTCCCGATTAATCCATGACCAACAGTATGAGGTTGTTGTCAAGGCATATGATAGCGACAAATACTCTAAAGAGGAACGAATTCGAATCATTATCAATAACCCTGCTGATGCGGATAACATAGACCCAGTGTTTAATGAAACAGGTTGGAAGAACACAATTACCATCTTCTGCGATGAAAAATCAAAGAGTTTTGATCGATGTGGTGGAGGTGCAAGAATCAATCTTGCCCAATTCTTTAGCGACCCAGATGGTATTGGAACTTCTGTTGATGCCCTTGAATTCGATGTGTACGATGATGCATCAACTTCAGAGGATGATCTATACTACGCCTATGTCATCATAGATGCCAACGGATACGCAACCTACAATCCAGCATCTTCTATTGCATCCACCACATCTGAGATATCGGAATGGTCACTTGATTCGGTCATCTTTGTTGCTGAAGACAAGCAAGAGGCGAAGGTCTACTCGAACCGAGTTGATTTCCTCGTACGTGCTATCTCATTCAAGGTTGAGCGCGAAGATTCTGGATTGGTAACTGAGGACGATAACGCAGTGTTCATTGGGGAAGGTCTCCCCGGAAGTACCGTTGTTGCAAGATTTACTGACGGTAATGTCCGAGTGAATGCAACTGTTGTTGGACCAGACGGAACTTGGAGAATGGAAATTTCGAGCCAACAGCTTGGTGTTGATGGAAAGAAAGAAATTTTCTTTGAAATGGGTGATCAAGAATTCACATTTGAAGGTGAATCTCAAGCAGCTGATTTTGGTCTAAGTGTATCAACAGGAGCTGACGCTGGTTCATCTGTGATGATGATTATTATGATCATTATCGGTGTCATCATTCTTCTGGGTATCGGTGCATATTTCTTCATCGAATTTGAAGAAGAATTTGATGAAGCTGTCCTACAAGATGGAGCTGAAGAAACCGGAGAAGATCCGTATGCTTGGGCCAAAAAGAAACAATACGATGCTGTTGAAATTCCTGCTGCAGGAGAACCTACACAAGAAGCTCAGAACCAACAGGAAGCACAGCCTCAGCAAGTCTCTCAACATCCTGGATGGCTTTGGGATGCTGCAAACAATCAATGGGTGCCAGACCCAAATTACCAACAACCACAGCAGTAATTCTCAACCATGGTGACTTGAATGAGTATTGCAAAGCCTAGCGTTCAAGAGAGGATTTTGCTTCATTTGTTTGACTATGCGGATTTCAAATCGAGTATCGAAGTACCCTTTGCTTTATCCCAGATGGGAATTGCAAATGCTGTTGCTATCGCTAGGTCGAACGTCCCGCGGGCAATTGCAGGTTTGAAAGACGACGGCCTCCTCATTGAACGACAAGCTCACGTCAAGGGTGTTTCAAGAAAGCGTAAAGCGTATTTTCTCACTGACATTGGAATTAAATTAGCAGGAGAGACCTGGACGAGATTGCAAACCTATCCTCTTCGCTGCATATTGAATGACGGGACGTCAGTATCTACAACGTTAGGTACAATAAAATCCTCCCTTCCATTTGAAATGCGACCAGTCGATGTCATCCGATATTTGGATGATAATGGGATTCTAGACACACGTACACTTTCAGCAGATTTGATTGAACGTGACCTTTCAAAACATGTCGAAAAACAACTTGTCACTTCACTAACAGACCTTCCACGAGTTCGACATTTCTTTGGTCGGAATCGAGAATTGGATAATATGGAAAGTCTACTCGACGCACGTGCAACGACTCTTCTTGTGCCTGGTATTGCAGGTATCGGCAAAACCTCAGTAGCTGCAAAATTAATTGAACGTTTCATGCACAGAAGAAATTTGTTGTATCATAGATGCCAAGAATGGGAGGGTTCGAGACCATTTTTTGAATCGGTCGCCGATTGGCTCTCCTCGATTGGCGATTCGTCTTTTGCAGATTTCCTCATGGCAAATCCACATCCATCACCGGCAGATGCTGCTCGAATGATTATTGATGGTATCGAAGGAGCACAATCACTCATCGTCATCGACGATTTGCACAAGGTTTCCGATATGTTGCTTCATCAAACGTTGCAAGCAATCACGCTTGCACTGCTCGAATCCGAAGAAAAGATAGGACTTGTATTGTTCTCACGCTCGTTTAAACCAGTTGTGCCAGCGAAGGATGCTGAAGGGCGTATTGCAAGTTTGTTCCTGCCTCTCGAAGGTCTTGACTCGGATGCTGGACGTAAATTGTTGAGTAGTTATGACGGTATGGAAGATGAACAATGGTTGTACATTCACGGCTTATCACGAGGTCATCCACTCGTTCTAGAACTTATCAATCGTGGTGCATCACCTGGAACATTCCATGAAACGTTAGAAAATTATGTCACTGTTGAAATTTTTTCGAAACTCAGTGCAGAGCAAAAAAGAGTTCTTTCAGCGATTGCAATTTATCGAAACCCTGCAACACTAAGTCAACTAGCCCAACAAGGCCTTGATACGGATGAACTCGATTCATTGGTTGATTCTGGTCTGGCTCGAAGAGTTGACAAGGAATTGTACGATGTTCACGATCTTATCCGTGAATTTCTCCTTCAAAGTATGCCTACTCCACTCAAAACTGAGTATCATCTCAAGTGTCTCGAATGGTACAGATCACAATCGAATGAATTGCATAACGTCATTGAAACAATTTATCATGCCATTAATTCCAACCAACATGAAGATGCATCTCAATATATAATCGATCATGGAAAAGATCTCATATCTCAAGGGTATATGGAACTTCATACTCATATCAACAAAATTGAATTTGACAGTATTGATGTTGCATCTCGAATTCAAATTCTGCAACTCCAAGGAGACTTGTTTTCACTCCTCGGCCGCCTCGATGAAGCGGAGGCTGCGTTTGATTATGCAATTTCTTTGTGTGATTCGAAGAGCATCGAGTCTCAAGCGAATATCCTGTCTTCCCTAGCAGATGTTGCAAGAAAACAAGGCGATTTGGACCTCGCTATGGAACGCCACACTGAAGCATTGGAACATTATATCAAATTGAAGAACAACAGGCTAGCTGCTCGAACATACAATAATCTCGGATATTTATATCGAAGAAAAAATGACCGAAACACAGCACTTGAAGCATACGCTGAAGTCGAAAAAATTGTTTCTGATTCAGATGATGAATCACTTCTGTCACATCGTCTTACCTTGACTCGTGCTTTGATTGACCTCGAAGAAATTGAACGCGCAAGAGATCATGCATTGAATTGTTATGAACGCACACAAGAGATTGAAGATGAAAAATTACATGCACGAGCTCAGTCTGTTCTCGGTCGATATTATGCTAAGATAGGTGATTCTAAACTGGCACTTCATCATTATACGTCATCGCTAGAAACGATGCACACAACTGGTGATGTTGTCACATTGGTCGATATTACCATTCTCCTTGGGGAAGTTTTGCAGGATGCTGGGCGAAAAGAAGAGGCGATGGAGCAGTATAGAGAAGCACTCGTTGTTGCAGAAGCCAACGATTTACGAATGCAAATTGGTGAATTGTTGACGCGTTTAGGAGGCGTTACACCTGACCGTCAGCGACGGATGGAGTATTTGCAACGAGCTTTAGCAGTATATCGTGAACTCGGAGCAAGTTCCAAGATGAAAGAGGTTCAAACTCTCGTTCACAGAGCGGTCATGGGTCGCTAAGAAAAATACGGTCTGTCCGCTGAAAGGTAGATTTGACCATCTTCAAGCACAACCCAAATTGTTGTGATACCTGCCAGGGCGAGTGTACCATTGTTCTCTGCATTCCCGGTTCCCGAATGTTGAACAGTGTATCCTTCCCTTTCTGACTCATCAACGAGTTCAATCGTATTTGTTTCCAACTTGAGTGTCATCAATGATTCGTCAGCTTCCGTTGGTCTCCATGAGACCCATTCGGCATATGTTGAATTATCAATTCGACTTGCTTCATTTGCACGCTCAACAGCTTCAACGATATCGTCCATGTTGGCAATAATTGCTTCATCATTCCAACGCTCTCGAGTGGATGTTTCGATTCCCCATGCCCAAATGCTGAACATTGTCATGAGGAGCACACCGAGAAGAAATGTGAAGATATACCCGAGTTCAGTAGCAGCACCTGATTCATCACGTGTGAATTTTGAATCTAAGGTCATCGGTTAGCCTCCCTTAGTGTGACTTCAAGAGCGCTGAGTTGAAGGCTGAATTTGATGACCTCTCCATTGGTGTGCCATACGGTTTCACTCGTTCCGAAACTTGGATCTGGGACCCAACCAACATAGTCGGTGAGGAGGTCGAGCCTTCCAGGGTACACTGTCCAGTCTTCACTTCCTCCGAGCCCCTCACCAGCATGTTCGGCGATTGCTGCTCCGTATGGTTCGTTCCAACCCCTCCTAATTTCATAGGCATCTGTCGATGCGAGAGATGTTCGCAAATTTAGCTCAATATCAATCGAAAGTTTACCTCCTCCAATGACACTATCAGAAGATGGATGTAATGCGGGAATAGTTGCTGCAAATCGTGGCCCTGGGCCTCCTCGGTCAGAAGGTGGAACCACGATATATGGATTGAACTCTGGGTGATTGGTCATGACTGCACCTCCAGAGTAAGCTACCTCCATGCCTTCAACGGAGGTTTTGAATTGATACGATAGGCGTGAGAGATGGAAGGCCCAAATGGTTCCTATGTTTGCGTTGAAATCTTGATCAATCGTACCAAAAACATCGATTTGAACGCTTGAGGGATGTCGCCCATCGATCCATGCATTTTCTACATCTGAATCGCTGCGGCCACCCATGGATTGCCAAGCAAGTTGCAATGGTATCCAGCCACTCGCTAATGTACCCACCGATTCACAACGCTCGGTGCCTGAATGCGGTATGTAGAGTGCTCCGCTATCACCTGCCGCTCGTAGGAGCGAGATTGGGTGTGTGTTGTTCACTTCAATATTCAATGATTCTGAAGCCAAGGAATACAATTTCGAAGTTGTACCGTCTTGAATGAAAATATTCGTTCCATTCAATCCTCCTTGCTCCCAAAGAATCTCAGTGCGATAGCCACGGAGTGATGCTTCGATTTCTTGGCCTATGTCTTGACTTGAAGTGTAATTGAAGTGATGGCCAGTCCAAAATCCAGTGTCCTTTGCAATGAGATGAACCATGCCATCTCGAAGGTCGACGGGTTGATTTTGATCAAATGATGACCACAGCACAGAGAATGGCGAGTCCGATTCAAGAACAAGTGGGGTTGTGTATGTTGTTGATGGTGGCCATGAAACATCTTCAACATCATTTGCAGCCACCGTAATTCCTCCTCCACGCCAAGTTACGGTCAATGCTGTTTCACCTGGGTTCGATAATCGAAGAGTACTATTTGTGTAGGGAGGGATGAACTCTTGTCCGTAGTAAGAGCCGGTCGTTGAGGGAATATATGTGAGGCCTTCACCAGATGATTCACCATACCTGTAAATAATTTGAGAATTTGAACTGGTAAAAATATGAGCAACCGCTTCAGACGATTGATTGAACTGTAATTCTACTCCTGTTCCTGTTCTTGCAATTTCATCGGGAATTCCGAAGTATGTTGCAGATTCATCACCTAAAATCAAAGAGACTTCATTTGCATCTTTGCTCGTCACATAGACGGTCGAGAGTCCAGATGGTAGCGGGATTGACCAAGAACGCCCGAGTTTATTTGCAGCATCGGGCTGATTTGGAGGAATATAGGTTGCACCTTCGTCGCCAGCAAGAGCCAATATGTTGAGTTCATGCGTGGATTTTATTGTGAGGTTACCGACTGGAAAAATGAAACTAGATGAGAACACCTCGTCAACAAGGAGTTCACTGGAATATTCGTAACCATCATCGCCGAACATCGAGATATCAATGGGGCCTAGGGGTAAGGCGAGGCCCGGTTTTGCTGTGATGAGAAGTTTCTCTGTGTAATCGGGTATGTCATAGTAATAAGGGCGATTGATGCCAAGCCGTAAATCCGTTGTGCACACCACTGCAGTTTCGGTTTCTGGGTGACGAATTTCGAATTCGTCATCAAAGTCAACAACATTTTTTGCACGTAAACTCATGTCCTCTCCCCAAGTAGCTGAGTACCACATGCCACCACGAAGTCGGTCCCAAACGAGATTGCCATCGACGGGGATCAATTCTGCTGATGTGGAATCCCCTGGCATTCCAGTCTCGCTGAGCAATGAGGTTTTGTGAGCAAGAAGTGCCATTTGTGCCGACATGTCGTGCCGTTCGACAGATCCTTCAAGTTCCTCTATGACTGGGACCATCGATACCATCATCATGCCGATGATCGAAAGAACGCCACCAAAAAGGAGAACGGTTGCTACAGCTGCTGAAACAGAATCTTCGTCCCTGCAAAGTGTGCTGGATGTCTTCATGTGTTCACCTCGACTCGTTGAAGGTCAACTTCGAAATGCACAACAGGGCTTGTGGTCATGACAGTGAAACCATCAGCACCACTCGCTCGTTCAAAGGGAGCTATACCATCATATGTCGTCAATGTTGCAGATGAGCGATGGAGATAATAGTCTTGCAACCAAGTTTCATGATACTGTGGACTAACGACTGGATGTAGTTCACTGTGTGCAGAGAAGTGGATGTTGTATGCAGGTCCTGAAAATAAGTTCATTGGTCCGAGAGAGAGAAATTCGATGCTCGTTTTACCGGCACCGCCGAATGAACGAATAGAATGAGCATCAGTGAGAAGGATAGCTAACCTCACATCACCATTAGCGAGGTGAGTGAACGACAAGGTGGGCATAGAAGCAATGGTCCAGGGGTCATTTGGAAATTTCTCGATGACGGCGTTGTTGATGAGAGCGATCTGGTGGTCACCCATCCCGAGACTGGTTGTGACTTTTAATCCCGAGAGAATGACATCAACATGCCTATGGAGTGATGTGCCCTCTGCATCATACGCTGTGACCATGAACCATTTCTGACGAGAAAGATTGTGGCTGATAATATATCGGCTTTCACCGTCATCGACATCGAGGGCTAAGGTTTCGAGATGATTTTGAATTTCAATGGTTACAATTCGCTCATTTATCGATGTCACTTCAATTGCCGAATCATTCATGTGTTTGATTTTGATGACATCTCGAGTGGTCAAATCAGCAGCCACAGTCCAATATTCTATACCCTTCATAGTTTGTATGGATGTGGAAACCAGCGACATCGAGTTTTTGAAACCAGTTCCATTTGGTGAATTTCCAGCAACGCTGATTCGATCATCAATTCGTTCTGTAATACCAGTGGCAGATTTCCAATTTGTGTTGTCTTCAAAATCACTCATGTATGGGTTGAGGAAAATCCAAACCCCTCCCATGATGGTGATGACCATTGCTAAAAGCATCACAACGCCCAGAACTTCGCTAACACCACGCTCATCCCTGGATGAAGAAGCCGAGAATGTTTCACCTCTCTTGGCTTCCATACTCACGCCAGTCCTTCGTTGGATTTATGCATTCACCTTGAATCGATGGATTTTGCTTTGTTGCCCTTCTTCAGATTGCTGACCAATGTATGTCGAAAATTCCGGTCCATCTTGGGTTGATATTCTTAAATCTCCGGAAAAAATTTCGTCGATGTGGTAGAGAACTGTTGATTCTGCCAAATGCGGCCGATTGTTTTCACTGCTTAGGTGAAGGAGTGTGATACTTCGAGTTGATTCAGTGCAAACCTGCGCTAAGAACGAACCCGTTTGCTCATTTGATAAGTGCCCGCCTCGACCTGTTATTCGGTCTTTCAATTTCCTATGATATGGGCCGCCCAGAAGTCGCTTTGAATCGTAATTCGCTTCAACTGCGATGTGTTCGCATCCCTGGACATGCTGTACCAATTCATCAGTCCATGAGCCCAAATCAGTTATGATTGCAGCACGTTCTTGTTGGAAACTAACAATGAATGCAACATTATCTGCCCCGTCATGTGGGACCGGTACTGGTAGAATTCGGATGCCTGAACCAAATTCCAGCAACTCTAGATTTTCAAAATAGGTGGTGTGGTGGGGTAAAAGGTCCAATTCCAATGCTGTCCGTTCATTCGCATAGATTTGAATGCCCCAACGTGTTTGACATAACTTCGCACCACCTCCGTGGTCACCATGGTGATGAGTGATGAGAATAGCGTCAATATCAGTTGGTTCCAATCCAATTTGGGCAAGTCGTTGAGTAAGTTTTCTGCCACTAAATCCTTGATCGATGAGCAATTTTGTATCTTCGGTTGCAAGCAATGTGGAGTTGCCACTGCTTCCAGTTCCAAGGTGGGTGATACTCAACGTCATGCCAATATTCGTAGCCATTCGCGTACGGACTTTGAATACACCGCTATTGACCCTCCAAATTGTGCTATTTCGCAAGTTTTTGGAAATGTCGATGATGATTTTAATGATGTTCTGTCGGAACAATTTTCCATCACCCTCATAAGGTAAACGCGTGGAGTTTTAGACAGCGGCAGTTAGCACCATGTCGCAGGTGAGACTATGAGGCGAAGTCAGACAACGATTTTGACGACACTTGCAGTCATCTCCAGCCTGTTGTTCATGTCGCAATTTCCTGCTGTTTCGCCAGTGGCAAACGTGCATCCTGATGACACGACACAAGAGCCACCAAAAAACACGGACTCCGATGGTGACCTCATTCCCGATGTTCACGAATCTCTCTTTGAAGAGTGGATGAACTGGACGAATGTTGATGGAAGAGAGATTTCAATCAAAGGTTTGGACAAAAACGATGCGACTGATGCAGCATTGGACTTTGATCATGATGGATTAAACAGCACTGAGGAATTTTGTTGGCCATATCCTGCGAATTGTACGGCTCCGGGGTTCCCTCGAGGTTTGACTGGAAAAACAGATGAACTCGGGAATAGAATGTACCTTGACCCGAGAACTGCAGATACAGATGGTGATGGGCTTCCTGATGGGTTTGAGGCATACATGTGCGATCGAATTGGCGGATACAATGTCATCCAAATGCGATACAATTGTTTGCGTTTTGACCCCCTCAACGCAAGTGATTTGACCGACGATCCTGACCAAGATGGTTTTGACATCAATCGCGATGGCGATTTATCTATACCCGAACGGTTTACATCTTCAGAAGAATACATTTACGGAGCAAATTCATCATTTGTTACCGAACTCGATGGTTTGTGGTGCAAAGCAAGCCTGCCCGACGGAGCAGTCAGAAATTCTTGGCCATACATCGGAACGAATTCAAATGCTTCATTCATCAACATTCTTCAAGCCTGTACAACGAATACGACAGGAATGATTGGTGACGATATGTGGTTGGGTACAGACCCTCTTCTTGATGACTCTGACCGATATGAATGGGTGGGTAGAATCCGACCACTGTTCCCTTCTTTCGGGGATGGTATGACCGATGGTTGGGAAGTACATTTTGGTCTCGACCCATTAAATAAAACCAATTCTCTCGTCGATGCAGATAACGATGGTTGGGATCGCAACCGTGATGGTGTTATCACTGAGGATTTATCGAGAACACTTACGGCATTAGAGGTTGGCGAAGCCCTTTCAAATATTCAAGAATATAACATTCATTTCGATGACGGCAATACGATTTACCCAGGCCTCAAGTCATCGTTACTTCTCAATGATTCAACGGTTGTGAGACATCCATTGATGCTTGAGCAACAAGGTGGAATCGAATCGATACACCACGATATTAACTCGTTACTTTCATTTGAACAAACGCTTCATGTGGTTACAACTTATGGCTTGACCTCGGTTAATCTTGAAACAAACCAATCCAATCACCAATGGTTTCCACAAGGCATGAAAGCTAATGATGCAGTGTATGTCTCTGGGGATGGAGAAATTTTTGCAATCGCTTTAGCGACCACGAAGGGCATGACCATCGTACCACTCCTAGCCGATGGTTCGTTTGCTTCACTTGATTTATGGACTCATATACCAACAAGCGAAATCAACGCAATCACAATGTTGACATTTCAAGATGGATTGCCAACAGTACTCGGTCTTGGTCCAAAGGGAACGGGGCTCATCGTTGAATTATCTTCGGCCTTTGACATCGAATCAACACATGAACTTGGCTCCGGGATTGTAACTTCACTGTTCGAACGTAACGCAAGTGTCAACGCAGTTGCCCATGGCATAAATTCCAACGGTGAATCATTGCTTGCTGTTGGAACGAATGTTGGTTTGGTCATATTTGAAACAGCGACTGGTCGTGATGAAGCTGTAGGGGAATGGGTGGCGTACTACGACCCCGAGCAATCAAATTTTGGCCCACAAGTCGATGCTGTTCGCCCTATGGTCATCGGTTCACAAGGGAATCCTGCAGAAATTCGAACGGTTGTTTTTGATGGCCCTTCTGCATCAAATAGCCAGGTTTTGTGGTTTGGTACACCTGGGGGTGTTCATCGAATGGACACAAATTCAGGACAAATCACGCACAGTGGCCTCTTTGCTCATCCAGGAGTTGAAGGAAAGACAATACGTGAAACGAATAGCATTCATTCGATATATCCAACTGGTGATGAAATACTAGTTGGTTCTGAATGGGGAGTATGGGCCATTGCTGGTGATTATGCTGCAGTGTATGGGCTGCAAGACCAAACCCGAATTCCAGGTGAAATCTCTTCGGTGATTTCAGTGAATCAAGATGGGGTTTCAACAGTCTTTGCTGCAGCAGCACCAGGTCAATTCTCAAATCTAAAGCTCATCAATCCACTCTCAAATGATTCGGACGCGGATGGTATGCCAGATGGTTGGGAATATGAGCATGGTCTTGACCCAACCGATCCTTGGGATGCACAATTTGATTTTGACGGCGATGGCATTGACCTCGATGCATCTGGTGATGGTGTTCTAGAACGATTGTGGGTCAATCTCGACGAATACAGGTATGTTGAACGAACATTAGGTGGATTTAATTCAACGAATCCACAAGAAGGCGACACGGATGGCGATGGTTTGTCAGACGGTGCAGAATACTACGGCTTTTACTACAAGGAAAGCACGCTTTGGTGCTATTACACCATTCAAATGGTGTATCAATGCGACAGTCAAGTTGGTCAGCAAGCCAACGCGACATACCTCAATCAGATGAACATCGATTTTGGAACCGACCCAACCAATGTAGATTCGGATGGGGATGGAATGCCAGATGGTTGGGAGATTGAACATCGTCGTTGGATCGGAACAACGTTCACTGGCGGAAATAATTGGACCCTTGACCCTCACCGTCCAGAAGACGCTGATTGGGATGCAGATAGCGATGGGCTTGCCAACCTTTGTGAGTATCAGTGGTCACTCGTGAGGCTTGCAGGCTTGGAGGGTGAGTTGATTGAAAATTTCGGAGAAGTTCCTGAAGCTGTAGCAAATTGGAGTGTTGCAGATCCAAATTCTATCGATTCAGACGGAGATTCGCTCCCTGATGGCTGGGAATCAAACGGACGTTGTACATGGTCGCCCGAATACAATGGTGTCAATCCACTCAATTCAACCGATGTTCTCGGCAACCCTGATGGTGATGGATACGACATCAACCATGATGGCGTATTGACATTGAACGAGCAATTTGTCAACTACCTCGAATATCATATCCGAAGTGACTTGTTTGTGAGCAATGGTACGTTTGACGGCGAAGAATTCCCCATGGCATTTGAAACAAATTTGTTCGACCACATCTACGACTACGGCGAACCAGAAGACACGTTTTCTGACAGGGCATTTAGTGAACTATACAACAGCCAAACCACATACAGTATCGGTGCTGCAAATCCTTGGGATTCTGACTCGGATACAGATGGTATGCCAGACGGATGGGAGATTTGGTTTGCCCGATGGAATCTACTCGATGATGGCTGGACATTAAATCCCCTCGATTCGAAAGACCGCTGGGAAGATGCAGATGATGATGGTATGACGAATTGGGAGGAGTACAATTCGATTGATCCAATCTTCTCTGAGATCCAGAGCAACAGGAGTTCTCCACAATGGTTCGTGACAACTGTTGGCACAGCCTACGCATTACAACAATGGCCGGGCATTCCAACATCATCCTCATTCGGTAGTTTCATCGATGAAGGAGTTCGAAATATATCTGGTATGACGACAGACCCAAACAACATCGATACAGATGGTGATGGGATGCTCGACGGATTGGAGTTGCTCTTCACGGCGTGGAACTCTTCTGCTGAAGTGTGGACGCTCAATCCACTCGTGCCAGACGATGGAAATTTCGATGGTGACGAAGACGGCCTTATCGATAAACAAGAGTTTGCCCTCGCAACAATGCAGCCCGATAACGGAATCGAACATCCGAGTGATGCACCTCTCCTCCATATTGATGGCGATCTTCAACAGCCGACCGAAAAAGCACAACGAATTTTCAACATGCTCATCTCAAAGAACACACGTGGAAAACGCCTCCTTGATGATTTCAATGCTTGGCAATCCGGCGAGCCTCCGAATGCATTCATTTCTGTTCTACAAGGGATGACTGACCCAACGTCAAGCGATACAGATGGCGACGGAATGTACGACGGATTTGAATATTGGTTTACATCATGGGATTTGGATGAAAATAGATGGAGTATGAATCCTCTCATCGATGGAGATGTGTACCTTGACTCAGACGATGATAGTTATGATTGCAATGGAGATGGAGACATCTCACAAGATGAACTGTTTTCCAATTTACGTGAATGGGAGTCGAGAACGTGGGGTAAATTCGACATGAGGGCGACGGTGCCACTTGAACTTGGCATCATCGATTTCGGGGAAGATGCCATGCTCGCTTATCAAGAAGAATTGGGTTACTCGATTTTGCAATCACAACTTGCTTTGTATCAAGACTTTATTGCGAAAGGCCCGGATTCGCTTGATCGAATGGAAAAAATCAATTCACTCGATTCTGGAAATTTCAATCGGTCATTAAGAGGAGTCGCTGACCCAACACACCCGGATTCAGACAGTGATGGTATTCCTGATGGTTGGGAATATTGTTACGCAATCTTTGGAATGAACGACACAACGACAATCAACCACTGGTCTTCAAATCCACTCAATCCATTTGACATAAATTATGATGGTGACCATGATGGGTGGTATGGGCGAACGACCTTTGACCAACCGGCAACTCAAGGTGTTTGGGACAATCGTGTGTTTACGCCTTCTTCGCAACAAATTCAACCCGGTATTGGTGATCTACCTTTCACCAATCAGATGGAATGGATGAACAACACGAGGCCTGACCTCAATGATTCCGATGGTGATAGCGTTACATTCATCACGACTGTGGAAAATGGCGTTGTTCTTTCGCATGTTCAAGATTACAATTATTCTGATGGTCGTGAAGTGTTCAAGTATGGAAGCAATCCAAGCGATAATGATTCTGATGGAGATATGTTGCCAGATTGGTATGAATACAAGTTAGGATGGAATGAATCCAACGATAATTTCAGTTCTTTCTTAAAAATTCAAGTTCAATGGATTGACCCGGGAACTGGAGGTCCCTGTACTACATCCACATCATCTTGCTTACCGTTGTCGCTCAATTCAGATACTGGGCAACTTCAACGACCTGATTTGGAATACACGTGGTTCACCCTCGACCCAGCGGACCCAAATGATGCGAATCAAGACCCAGACCAAGACGGAAACTGGGACTGCACCGGAGTTGGTTGTACATACGAGCCATATACAAATTTCCAAGAATTTTACGCCTTTACACTTCAAGAATACTCGTCACCAAATGCAGTGAGATTATCTGGTTTAACTGTTGATGGGAATTTAGTTACGGAGTGGTGGCAATTGAGGAAAGCAGTGCTTGGTATCGGTCAGTCTAATGAACTTGTTTTGAACTATCTCAAAATGGATAAATTTGCTGGACAAGATTACCAATACGGGTATATCGTCAACGATAATGATGTGAGTTTCTTTGAACTCAATGCTTCTGATGACGAAATAATTCTTGCAGGGAATAAGACAGATGCATGGGAGATTTATTATGAATTTTCACCACATACAGCTCCCGATCGAAATGTTGGCGAACACGAATTTGGATGGTACCTGCTAGATTTCGATGATGACCATCTCGCTGAGGGTAGCAGTCCAATGAACTGGGACACGGATGGCGATTGGCTCGTTGATTGGTTTGAAGTACGTGACGATGAAGAAGATGGTGTACGTGGCCAATCCTCACCAATTCGGTATGACTCGCGAGAAACTTGAGTTGATACATGGCTTATGACAAGAAACCGTATTCTTCAAAGGCTATGAGTTTAATGCGTTAGCAAGAGGGGCGGTGCTATGAATTCAATTCGGTCGAGCCGAGCGGCAATTTTCATCATATTCATTATGATGTTTACACCATGGTCGCCTGTTTTCACGAATGTTGTTGATGATGCACAAGCTGCTGGCGTTGCCCGACACATCTACGATTTCAAGGATGGCTCGTCGGAGTATATTGCACTCTATCAGGGAGGGAACCCTGATACAGGAGCTGAAATCCAAATTCCAAAGGGTGCTCTGGTTACAGATGTCAGTTTGACATTGTCGGGAGCATCAGCAACAGGATGGTCGCAATTGGTAACGGATGAACGAAAAGATTGGGTGAAAGGACTCGATACACTCGTTGATGATAGAAGCGATGACCTAACACTTGCAATGGGTAATACAACGGTATTGTTTGATCCTCACGGAAACGATGCAATAGAAGACCCAAACTCAAATGCATGGTTAGACAACGGTTCCTTTTCCTTAAGGCAACCTCACACATCAAACGCAACTGAATCAAGATTCTCCCAACAAGTTAGTAAGACAGCTACGACATTTATGGCTCAAGGACAAGGAGCAATCCTCAAGCATCATGATTGGTTATTTTTGTCAACATGGTCCTCATCTTCATTCCATAACGTCGTCAAGAGATTATATCCAAACAACGCAACCATCGAATCAACAATCACACTTGACAAAGCGCAGTGTACTCTTCCACAAAAGCATTCGAGCAGTTATTATGGAATGTATGGTTTTAGAGATTGGACGCTCACCGATGACGAACGATTGTTTGGCATCTTATCCGGCTACAAATATCCCTATGGTTCAACAGCCCCAGTCATGTACCATCGCGTCGTCGAGATGGATGTTTCAAGAGACGATGTGTGGACATGCATAGACTCCTACGATGTTTCACCACAATTGCAAGACTATGTTGCCATAGCTTACGACCACTCAAGAGATGTCGTATGGATTGTCCACAACTCCGCTCGATCCATCGTTCCGTACACCTTTAGCAGCGATGGTACAGGTCAATATCAGCGTGGTGACAGCATGTACACATTCTCCTCCTCATCGGGTTCTAGTTGGGATTGTGGAAGAACAGGCCAACTTGTTCGTGGTCTCGAAGTAAACGAATCGACGTTCTTTATGCGATGCCAAAAAGATCAGTACTACAACGACAGAGATCAATTGGAAGCATGGTCCATTTCAGGCCAATCATCTTCCCTTGTACCGCAACAAGGCGTTCGCCAAATTTCCCCTCTCGGTTACGGCCTGCAATATGATGGAAAGCGATTCATCACCGTTGATTCAGGTTATTCCACCTGGTCCGGCTCCACGTTATACTACAGAGAATTTGGGACAGGCTGGACCTACAAAACGACACCTGCTCCCGGAACAACCACATGGTATGGTCCTGTCGTGAATAGCGGCGATGAGATTCTTTCAGCCAACATGAAGGCGTACTGGTCAGCATCATCTATCGGTGACCGTGTCGATTATTGGATATCCGCAGACAATGGGACGCATTGGGAACCTGTTGTGAGCAATGAAACAATCCACTTTGCTTACCCGGGTAACGAACTTGTTTGGAAAGCACAACTTATTGGTTCAACTGCAGTTTCCTGGTGGGTTAACATTGAATATGCAACTGAATATCAACCTTCGGGAGAATGGACAAGTCCACATTTCAATACCGGTACAAAGGTCGGTAAAGTTCGACCTGTATGGGTTGCGGATGAACCGGTGGGCACTTCAATTTCAGTAATGGTTTCAAATGATAACGGCACCAATTGGAAGGAGGCTCCGAACAATCAAGAGACAAGTTTCTCAACAGAGGACGCTGGAAACACACTCAAGTATGCGATTTTCCTTACCACCAATGATGCTACAATAACTCCAAAGATTGACAAATTCACATTGAATTTTGAAGAAGGATATCCGGATAGACCAGAAATTGATATTGGTAACGATGGAACATGGGACTGGCGTTCATTGTTGTTCCTCAATGAATCGTCAATCGTCGCAACCGATGAATCAGCTGTCGGCTCGGTGGTGCGAGATGCACCATCCCTCATCGATGCATTCAATGATTTCATACCTGAAAATGGAGAGGGGACCGTCAATGTTCCAATAGCGATCAAGGCTGCCACATCAGGTCGAGTTAAGATTTCGAATATCGATATTTCCTACAAGATGCAAACCCGTGCAGTGGGCGTCGAATTTGAAGGAGGTCTAACAGCACCCGATGGAATCTATCGAAATTTAATCGCTACGGTGGCTCATGGAGATGATGTTGACAGGGTGACCAAAGCAACAATTGGAATTCTTAATTCTCATGGACCAACACCGTCATTTATGTGGCAGTTGGGTGATTCGTGCAGCACAATATCAGATGCTGCAGGTATTATTCAATTTGATACCACAAATTGTTCTTCTTCCATCAATTCGAAAGGAGAATTGGTGATTCGTATACCAACGATAGTTAACTGGAGTTGGAATGATGAGTCCGATGCTGAAGCAGTTGTTACGGTTGAAGATAGTCTTGGTGTAGCAGTAAACGGATGGATAACTTCAGACATGGATCTCGTCATTGAAAATGACATTCAACTTGATGGGTTGCGAGTCTTTGAAGAAACTGGGCGAGAGTTGTATTCTTTTGACTGGGTACGTGGCGGATATAATTTGACATTTACTGGAGGTATTCATTTTGAAAGTTCTCAACTTATGCCAGAAGCAGGGTCTTTCTCAATCCGTATCATTGGTCAAAATGTGACGTATGATGGTGACCCGATTGGAGAGCCTATGGTCCTCTTCGAAGAGGTAAATCCTGCCTTCGGTGAATACAACTTTACATTCACTTCACCGACAGAATCTCACCCCGGAGGAATGGTGTTCTACGTACAAGCTGTTGACCTGGTGAACGGTTCGGTGTTTGCGAATCCTTCGTACAATTCCATTCGCCTTGTTCTCGATGGTAATTCTCCACTTGTCATTCAAGCGACGCCAATTGATGGGTCAGAACAACACGCTGCGACCGGTGGTGGACAACCTATATCAATCACGATACAAGATTCCGTTGATCCACCAAATTCTATCTCACTCCACTATTGGATAGGCTGTAGGGCAAGCGATGCAATCGGATGCACTGACTACAATTTTGATGGGTTGCCAAATGCAGACGAATATGAACTCATGAGTATTGGTTCACCTGATACTCAAGTTGGTGGCTTGAATATCTTTGAAGGGGTGATCGATGATTCAATGTTATTGCACGGACAAAAAGTATCGTTCTATGTCTCTGGAAAAGATGGTCAAAACAATCAGGTCGCAATGGGTGGAGGTCCAGTTTGTCCACAAAGTAGCGTATCATGTGGGTACAGGCCTGGAGAGACAG
>Ga0213864_10000375_pt1 | contig 20044 bp, 25 predicted proteins | sample PICome_5_FD_160078 | JGI IMG/M metagenome (GOLD analysis project Ga0213864, IMG submission 160078) | Coastal seawater microbial communities near Pivers Island, North Carolina, United States - PICO247 | ecosystem: Environmental > Aquatic > Marine > Coastal | place: USA: North Carolina... | reverse complement strand
ATGTCCCGCACCGCTTGAATCATTTTCTGCACCCCCATCCCCGTCACCGCTTTTGTTTGTTGCGTGGACCATCATACGTCCTGGACATGTGTGATTCCCTGCCGCGCTTTGCGTTGTGGCATGCGTGGCACATGGGTGCGTGGTTGGTGCTGTCGTAGAAATCCAAGTCAGGGAACAACCTCACCGGCTTGATGTGGTCAACCACTTCCGCTGCCCGGCTGCATTCACAACACAGGGGGTGTGTCATCAGGTACGCTGCACGGTACCTGCGCCATTGCTTACTGTTGTACCGTGGGTCACTGCCGTGCCCACCCTTACGGCGTGGGGGCAGCTTCATCCACGGCATAACTTCATCACTATAATCACCACCAACGTGATGATGACACCCAGGTACCCAAACAACAGACACCGATACGCACTGCCCCTGTCATCCTTCATGCCCCATCTGTTTCAACTGCTGTTGCAGTTCGTGAATGCTGTGTGCCTCTGATGCTGCCAGGTGAGCACGCCCGGTGCACTCATAATTCAGCATGCGTTTGGTGTGCCATGCTATATCACGCCGTAGCTGGTCAGGGTCTGCCTGTGGTCTTTGCTGCCGTGGTCTGTAATCCTTCAACACGCGTTTGACCCATGCCACCATCACCCCCCGCCATTGTGTGACTTCATGCCCCTGCGCAGTGCGCCATTCATTCGCTTCATAATACTGCACGGCATCTGCTGCCACCCGTTTCACGTCACCACGTCCCATGCGTGCCGTCTGCACCGGTGGTGTGGTCATCAGGTATTCTGTCACCTGGTCAACTGTCGGTCTCTTCATTTCCTTCCCATTATTATGATTGGTATCAATTGAATTGTTCTTTACTATATGGTGGACATAGCTGTGACCACCCCCCCCGGACAAAGCTGTGTCCACCCCCCCGGACAAAGCTGTGTCCACCCCCCTGGACAAAATGACCACCCTTTGACCATCGTTGTCCGACATCCTCACGTGTCCCATTTCCGTCAATTGTGACAGCCAACGGCGTACCGTGCGGGGGCTAACCCCTAACACGTCCCCCAGTGCGCTGTTGCTCATTGTCAGCCCACGTCCTGACGCAGTGAACCCGTGAACCAGTGCCAACAACACCCGTTGACCTGGTTGCAGTTCTGCCATGTTCCAAATGTGGACCGGCAGGTGAATGAATTTAATCATCTGCCTGTGTCGATGATGCCCACATCAGGCAGGGGGTCAAACATGGGCACAACCTGCAAATGATAATCCGTGCCTTCCTTCATCCCCCGGTACTGTTTCAACCTCTTTTTGTATCCACAGATATGGGCGTTCATCATCTTCCGCGCTTTGTGGTGACTGCTCACATACCAAACCACGCGTTCATCCAGTGCAGGACACGTGAAAACGGCTTTATAGGTGCGTTCAGTCACAACACCCCCGAATGACGCAGCATTTTGACCATTTCCATGAAATCTTCCATCGTCATACTGACCACCGTGCCGGCGTGGTTGCGTTTGTGAAAGACCACATTCATGTTGCTGTCAATCGGCATCCGTTCCAATATTCGATGAACGTTGATGCTCGATTCAACGGCTTTGCACTGGATGTTGAATGGGTCTGTGCCCACCAAGTCCACCCCGGCATCATCCAATTTTTTATTGACGTAGCCTGACCGTTCCACGGTGCCACCGAATTCATCTGACCACATTGCTGCGATTTTCAATTCGTACCGTTTTCCCTTATCCCTTCCGTTTATCACCTGTCATGGCTTCCGGCAAAGGTGCCCACATGGGTGCATCAACTTCAATGGTTGATGACTCACCATGTGCGTGGTGTGGTTCCCCGTCCCAGTCCTGAAACAATTCCAACAACCGGCACCATTCGTCATGTCCCCGCACAATATAATGTGGCAGCAGTTCACAAACGGTCACATGATAGGGTGCTGAACTCTGCACGGCAATGATGTAGCATTCATCAACCGTGTATCCATGATACGTCATTGCATGGGCATATATGGCAGCTTGCATGTAATACCGGCGTTCATATATCACCCTGGACAATGCACGTTCACTGACATCGTTGGTGATTTTCAAATCCATCAGGAACCCGGCACCAAACGCGTCCACGATGCCCCTGTGTTTGATGCCCCATTTTGTGAAGTCTACCGGCATTTCACGCACTTCACATTGTTGCAGCAGACGCAGCGCACCGGGATGGTCTTTGATAGCCTGTTTCATCCCGTGCAGCTGGTCCATTTCCGCTGCCGTCAGGATGTCTTTGCCTTCATGTTCCTGCTGAAATTCCTTCCACGCATTCCCCCTGCGGTGCCCCTCATAAACTACCGTGCTGCTGTTGAACAACGCCGGTTCCAAGATGTGCCGGTGTGCCATCGTGCCCATCCTCATTGCAGGGGTTTGGACGCGTTCAGCGGTTTTGTAATGGACAAATGCACGGGGTGACTGTGCAAAGGCATTCAGGCTGCTGAATGATAACGGTCCATATGTGTCTGTGTGTTTCATGGGTTATATATGGGGTTTTTCGTCAGTTTGAACAATTGTGAATTGATGACTTCAATGCGTTTCCAGGTTTTCCGTGCCTTTTCTTTTGCCACGCTGCCTGACACCTTTTGCAATTCATCAAACATCATCAGCAGCCCCCACCGTTCAGCACGTAGGGTGGAAATCTGCACGGCTTCATCTTCCGTGTATGTTCTGTCACGGTGTGTGACCACTTTCGTCATCAGAACGGCAGGTCATTGGGTTGTGATTCCTTCCGTTCCACGCTGATGGACGGCAGCGGTTGAATTATTGGGCTGTCACCCATGTACAACGCAGACAGGTCAATGTAATCTTCTGCCTTTGTCGCAAACTCAATCAACGAATCTTCCAGGGGCACCATCGTACCAATGACAGTCCAGGTGGTGTCCAACCCGGCACCCTTACGGCGCAGGTTGATGACAAAAGATGACCAATGATGTTTCCCCCCCTCAAACAACACTTCTAATTGTTTGATGATGGTCTGTTGGGTGAATGACCAAATTTTGACCCCCTGGTCATCTGTGTATTGGTACACCACAAATGCCAAAAATGGGCGGGGTCTTTCGCTGCTGTCCGGCATGCCTTCCGGTTTGCTGCCGTCAGGCTTCCACCGGTATGGTTTCCCGTCTGCGAACTGTTCCCATCCCATCAGAGGTTGGGACAGGATACGCAGTTGCACGGTGTCACCGTCTTGCAGTTTTACAAAGGGGCTGCCGCTGTTGTCGGCAGTTTGCATGAATTTGAATGCGTCCATGTGTGTGATTTTGATGGCACAATGTTGCAAAACATGCCCCCCACCAAAATGCACAACGTTTTACGGGTTGTCAACTTTGCGGTGTTGATTCCACGCACGGCGCAGACGCAGCAGGTTGATACACAGCAGCGTGACGGCACCCAGGATGGACAACGCACCTTCCACCACTTCCGTCCATTTTGCCACTTCCAACGTCACCCATGCCACGTTCAAAGCTATGATGTCCCCGTATCGGCTCACCTTTCAAAGAAAGACAAACAGAGGGGAATAATTCCGACAATGCACATGGCAATTGCTTCCCATGTGATGCCGTGAATGACTACCTGTTCACATGCGGAACCGACGATTACACCGCCGACAGTATTTGCGGGGTGCCACCGTTTCAGGTCCCCCTTTGTTTGCACCTGGTTGCGGTGCATTTCCGTCAGGTGCCGTGCACCATTGAACCAATTCCGCCAATTCGGTACTGACTCTGAATGACGGGCATTCCTTTTCATCTGTCAAATCATTGTGCCCCATCAATTCGAGGGGACCGAAAACACGGACCAGGGACGTGCAAACCGTGTACAGTGTCGCACGCTGGTCATCATTCAGGGTGTTTGCCGGTTTGCCGGTGTCATCCAGTCCGCCGATATAGCACACATGCACGGTGTCCGTGTTGTGCCCCTTCACACCTGCCCCAACTTTCTGCACGGGTCTGCCCACCTCTAATGTGCCATCTAAACGGATGCTGTAATGGTAGCCTACATCCTTCCACCCATTGCCGTCCACGTGCCAGGTGCGCAGGTCATCCATTGTCACATCATGGTCCGGTTTGGTTGCACTACAATGCAGAATGATTCTATGGATTTTGCGCATTTTCCAGGGTTTCCAAACGGCGTTCAATATCAGACAGCACCGTCATCAGTTCATCAAACAGGTCACGCAGCCTTTCAACATCTGCGATGTCCTCACGTGTTTCTTCGGTGTATGCAGATAGGTGCATCAGTGGTTCAATTTAATCAGGAAGGTGATTTGAACACCCCCAGGGGTGCCCGTGGGGTCAAAGCCGAATTGTAACCGGTCACCTGCGCTGAACGTAGCCCCCGTAAATGTGAATGTGGCAGTAGTGTACGCCGTTGACGGAATCGTCTGCGTATCTGATGCCAGCGTTTGCGGAATCGGATACTTCCTGACGCTGATGGTGGTGCTGCCGGCACCCGTTGTGGAACAGATACACGTTGCCTTCACCAATTCACCTGCCGCCGGTGCCGTCCAAATATTGTAATACTGATTCGAGGTGGTTTCAGCCAACGTGCCACCTATGGGCACATAATCGAAATTTCCATCAGATGAATAAAATGATGATTGCAGGGTGATATAACTGAACAGCGTTCCCCAACTCATAACGCCGGCACCGTTGGACTGCAATACATCACCGCTGCTGCCGTAGTCACCCGGCAGGGTAAACACCCTGTTCGCTGTCACGCTGTCCGGCGCAACCAGTTGGATGAAATTGGTGCCATTGGCGGCAGCTTCATACAACGCGAATGAACCTTTCACCGTGGACGTGGACCGGTATGCAATGAGTCCGAAATATTCAACGATGTTCAGAATGGTTCCATAATTGGTGATGCTGAACACCGCTGCATCATTCGCGTCCACGATTTTGAAATACGTGAGGTTGGCAGCTGAACCATCCAGGATGATTTTGCGTGTTACACCTGCGTTCAACGTTTGGTCTGCCTCTGACAAACTGTTGTCCGTGCCCCCGGTGGGTGTCACGTTTGCCCATCGTTGTGCGGTGCTGTTGTATTCCAACACCTGCCCGTTGGTGGGTCCACTGATTTTGACATCACCCAGGTATTTCAGCTGAACAGATGACAAACCACCACTGCTGTCCGTGGTGCGGTTGATGGCTTCAACATCTATCACCACGTCAGAAATGGTGCCAGCGTTTGACCTGATGCCACGTTCAAAACGTTTGTTGATTGCGTCCACGCTTTGCAGCACCGGAATGGGTTTACCTGGTCCGGGTTTGACCACGCTGCTGGTTGGCGCACCTTCCTGCCCTATTTCGTGCAATTCCACGTCATACATGGCAGTGTCTGCGTGGAATGTCATTGACACCGGCATGAAGTATTTTAACCAGGTGTAATCATACACCTGATGAAACATTTCAAGGGTGGCAGATTGAGCATGGACGGTGCCTGACCAAATCCGGCGGGGTTTGTTGAAATAGCGCAACTGGTCAACCACACAAACCGTGTGCAGGTCAGCTGCCGTGGTTGTCAATCCGCTGACCCAATCAGGCAACGGACCATTGACGTTGTACAACTCTGCCGGGTTGAAGTAGGATTCACCGGTGAACACCAATTGACTGCCGAACAACACCGGGTCTTCCACTCTAATTTCAGATGCACCGTTGTCAATTTCGGATTTGTAGATGACGGAACTGCCGTTGTAACCTTCCCCGGCAGTCAGTGCGAAAACCACGTCAACTGCCGTGGCATTTTTTTTCGCAGTGGTGGCATCAGTGCCGTCACCGTCATACAACACACATTGAAAGGTGATTTGAATATCACCACCGGTTTGAGCCGGCATCGGTGGTGTGGTGATGTCCAGTGCAATGGTGGTCTGGTCATCCTGCCCGGTTGCGTAGTTGGGCAATTCCAAATTATAGTTGATGACATCAGACCCGTATTGAATCCGGCTGCTGCTGGACTGGTCCCAGAATTTGTTTGTGGGGTCTTCCCAGATGAAACATTCTTCATCCTCTTCCGGCAGGTTGTTGAATGTGTCACCTGCCACAGTAATCACTTCCAATCCATGCGGATTCAAAAACCGGCGGCAATAATAGTCACCCACCTGCAACGTGATTGCAAACCGCAGCCGTCCGGTTCTGTTGCTCGTTATGTTCAAATAGTCAGCATCAATTTGAACCTGACCACGTATGTTGAACGTGCTGTTCACAGGGACATCATTGTCACTGCTGAATGTGTATGATGCAAGAGTGTCCCCCGATGATGCACCAATGGGGTAAATCAGCACACCGCCCACATTTTCATTGCTGATGATGGTGCCTTCACCGTAGTTCAATGGGCGTTGTATTTCACGCACCGGGGTGATGAATTGTGATGACCACCCTGCCAACCTCACCAGCTGATTCGCAGCCAGGTCAACCGGCAGCACGGTGAACCGATTCAATCCGCCGGTTCCCTGCTGGTCTAAATCCCACTGAACGTCCTGATGTGCATGGCTGCTGTATCCTGCAATCCATTTGCTAACCGGGTCAATCCAAAATCTGCCATCAGACAAATACACACGATTGTTGTACATCCGTGCACATTGGGTCAATACGGTTTCACAATCCAGGTTGTAATCATATGCCTGCGCAACAGGGTCCCACAGTGCCGGTTTCAACCTCACGTCATTGAATGCATCATCATACGTTGATTCATCAGCAGCAATGTCATTCAGGTACCGAATTGCATACTGTTCCACGCCATCAGTCACCCACAGGTCATCTGTTCCAATCTGTTTCAGGCAATACACCATGACATTCAGGATGTCAAATGGTCCCGTCTGAAAATCGTATGGAATCCGTGACAGCAGTTGCAGCCCGTCAACGGCTTTCAATTCAACAACGTGGGGGTGTGGTGCATCCTCAATTGTGATGTTGTCCAGGGTGATGATACCAACCCAATACAAAGCGGTGTTGTCACCGTTTCCTTTGCGAATCGTTATCCTGAACCTGCCTTCATCTGACGTTGCCAAATCGGATAGAAACGTGTCACCGGTGCTGTCCTGAATGTACATGGGCACCGTGCACGTTGATGGTATGATGGGGTGATATATGTCTTCACCGCCGGCATACTGCAACGTGAATCCAGGGGGTGCGCTTTCGTACTCTGTGTAATCACCGGAATGTTCAGTGTCGTGAATGTGTACAGTCCAATACTGCCCATTCTCACCACGAAATATGTTTCTGAATCGTATTGCCATTATGCAAATGAATAGCTGCCGTATGTACGGCGTGAACGGTTACGGTCACGGCTGCTGGTCAACAGTATGTCCCTGCCGCTGATGGTAGCAGATAGGTTGTTGCCGCCCATCATGTTTTTGAGTTTGGACAACGGTGCAATGACTTCCGGGTCAACCTTTGCACCAACGTTGTCACCGACCACGGCGGTGGTGGGACCGAAAGCCAATCCCCCCCGGCGCAGTTTGGGCATCATAGATGGAATGAGACCCTGCAACAGGGATGATTTCAAAATGCCAGCCATGCCACCCGTGGCAGCGTTGTCCGCAGATAGTGGACTGAATGCCGCAGCAATGGCGTTTCCAATTGCAATCTTCATCAGGTTTTTCAGCAGGTCACGACCAATGTTGGTCAGCTGTTCTTTCATGTTGTCACCGCCATCCAGTACCACATCAAATGCACTGCTGAACGAATCACGGAAGGCACCGCCCACCTGCCGCATGTGGTCACCCAGCATGGTCATGGTGTTTTTCAATCGTTCCACGCGTGCATCAGCTGCGTTCACCATTTCATCCGTGATGAAAAATTGCGCACCAAATGTGGTCGGTGCCACCTCACCACCACTGGTGTCCGTTTCTTCCGGCGTGGTTGGTTCCACCGGCACGGTCACCGGACCACTGGATGTAAATGCGTCTGCAATGGATGTTTTAATGTTGTCCACCCACCGACTAATTGCACCGGGTTCTAACTCTGCAATCGGTTCCGCATTCAACGCGTCATCAATTGCCGTGTTGAAGTCTTGTGCAGTTTGCTGCGCAAATTCAATCATGCGCCGGTTGTTTTCCGCTGCACCCCGTTCCATTGCAGCACCGGCAGCAGTGAAATCCCCGCTGAATGCTAATTCAATAGCTTCCGCGATGGATGACACTGATGTCATCAGGTTTTGAAACTTCATTTCAATAAACCGCAGTGCGGTCCCAATCGAAGTTTTCACCACATTAAAAATCAGACCCAAAACCTTTGTTTTGTTTTGGAATTTGATGACCAGGTTTACCAGGTTGATGATTGCAGGTTCAACCACTTCAAAATTGCGCACAATCAGCAGTGCCAGCGCACCAAATGCGATTGCTACTAAACCCACAGGACCGGTCAACCCTGCAATGATTGGCATCAGCGCACTGATTGCCATTGCAATCGGACCAGCAGCAGCTAATAAACCGGCAATCATCAAAATGGATGTTTTTCCTTCATCTGACATGTTTGTGAAACCCTGCGCAGCCCGTGTCAGAAAATCCAGGAATTCATTGATGTGAGGCATTAATGATTCCACCAATTCAGCCCCTGCAATTTTCAGGTTATCCATTGCCGTGGACAGTTTGCCTGATGCCGTCTGTGACAGACGTTCCATTGCACCGGACGCGAACCCCCCCTCACGTGCAAACGATGACAGGACGGTGTTGAACTGTTCCACCGACACAGCACCGGCACCCAGTTTGTCAGCAGGTAACCCGGTAGCATCTGACAACGCTTTAAATATGGGGATGCCACGTTCAGCCAACTGGTTCAGGCTTTCAAGTTCTACCTTCCCCTTTGCGTTGACTTTGCTGAATATGGCTGCAATTTCCTCAATGCTGACCCCGGACGTTGCTGCGATGTCACCCAGGAATTGCAGTTGTCCGTTCACCTCATTGATGCCGGAACCTGATGCCATCAACTGACGTGCCGCCGTTGCCACCTGTTCGATTTGAAACGGCGTGCGTGCGGTGAACGCATTCAGGTTCTGCATCATGGCTGCTGCATTCCCTGCGCTGCCAGTCAGACTGATAAACGATGTTTCAAGCCGTTCCAAATCGGCTGCACTTTTCACAGCACCGACAGCCAACCCCGCCAACGGCATTGTCACCAGCCTAGTCATGTTCTGACCGAACTGCTGGACAGTTTTTTGAATGTTTCCGAATGACTTTCTGAACCGTCTTTGCGTTTCACCCAACTGCTGATTGAGTTTGCGCAATGACTTTGCTTCCAGTCCAATGGACACCAATAGTTCTGATAACCTCATTTCTTTTGTTTTGCAATCTTCATCAGCATGTCTGCCCCTGCCTGTTGTTGTGCCTTTGTCACTTTCGGTTGTAAGGTATCCCAGGGGAACCGTATAAGGTCACGGGGTTGCATCGTCCTGCCTGGTTTGCTGTGTGGGGTCAGCAGCACACATGCCAACCACCGCACCCGTTCCCATTCCATTTGTTCAGCCCGTTCCGTCATTTCCATGTGTCCATCAAGTGCACACATGAAATCACAGTAATCCATTGACCAAAAAACAGAGGGGCTGAACCGCATGCAGCCCAGCCCCAATGAAAACAGGTCATCAACGGTCAACGTTTCCCCGTCACCGTCTTCCCTTTTTTTTTGTGTCAACCTGCATCACTGCTGCCAGGGATTCACTTATCACCGGCAGTTCCGCCGGCGTAATGAGTTCTTCAAACTCTTCCAGGGTCATGGTCAATTCCTGCCCCTGTGTTTTAGCCCCTGCACATGCAAAGTGATAACACAACACAACAACATCCAACGGGTCATCACCCATTGTTGTGATGTCAATGCCGTGTTGGGTCTTTGCTGCACGCAGTGCGCCCATCGTGGCACGCAGGTGAAATGTCTTATCACCCAGTTGAACAGTTTGCGTCATCCGGAAATAACGGTGTAAGTGATTGCGCCATCCAGTTCAATGGTGCCGCTAACAGTCACATTGTCTTCCGTGCCGGCGTTCATTTCCAGGGACGTGAACCAACCTGATGCAGTGAATTCATAATCACCGGTAACACCCGTGGTAAATTTTACTGATGCCGTTGCGGTGTCGCTGGTCCACGCTGACCACAGTTGCTGCATGTTGTAATCTTCACCTTCATCGTGCAGCACGCTGAAATTGATTGACCCTGAACGCAGACCCATCAGGCTGGACTTCCAGCCCCCTGATTCCTTATTCGTGATGTCCCGCAGTTCACCATTCAGGCTGATACTGCATTCCGTTTGCAGACTGATTGCCGTGCCACCTACGGTGACTTCAATCAGAGTTCCGTTCATTACTGCCATTATTCCTGACCTTTTGTTTTTTCGTTGTTGCTGATGATTGCATCTACCAACATGTCAAGGTATGCAAACACCGCACGTGGTTTGTCACCGGCAGGTGACGGAATCAGATTCAACACAGCCTTTGTGAATGCCATGAATGCGATGAGCAATTCACCCCAGTTGGAAATAATGAAATCAATCATGCATGCAATGTAATGACCTGCACACACATCAGGGGTCAGGTGCTGGACATCCTTTCAATGAGTAACAACCCGTGTTCAATGGTTGCACCTTCATTGCTGTTTGCATCATCATACGCCCACACGCTGACACGTTCCGTGTTTGTGATTTCTACAATTTGACTAATGACGGCAGTGCTATGGTCATTGTTGGAACCCCCTTTGATGTACGCCGTGCCGTGGGTTTCCAATTGTCTGCCTTCCACCTTAAAATAAATGTGCGGTTCAACGTTGTTTCCCTCTGAATTAAACGTCACGCACGCCGTCAGTTTATAAATGCCCGTGCCGTTGCACGACACGTTCCCTGCTGCGTTTGGTGCCAGGGTGAAAATGGATGACGTTTTGATGTCCTGCACGGACCACGGCAGACGTGCTGCCGTTGTCCCACTCACCACATGTTCACTGCTGCCCCCTGTCTTTTGCTGCCCGGTGAAACCTACCTGGATTGCATCGTATGTAGCAATGACATTGATGGGGTTGTATGAACCTGCCGTGCCAACGAATGACAACCGCATGTCATACACCTGCACCAAAATGTGTGCATCTGTGGTGTAGTCGTAGTCAACGGATTGTGTTTTGAAATCAATGGACTGAACCTGCACACCGTTGATGACACCACCAACCCGGTCCAGTGCACCACGTGCCGCCGTGCCCAGGTCCATGCATTCACTGTAATTGGTGCTGAACGTCATCACCTCGAATTGCACTTCATCCAGGGTGCTGGTCCCCGTCTTTGTTCCTGACGGGTTTGCAGACTGGATGGTGTAGATGATGAACGGCATGTCTGCCGTCTGTTGTGCTATTTCAGGATATATCCTGTCATCACAGATGTTGCCCACCGCCGTGCTGTTTGACAGCAGATAATAAATTGCTTTTCCCGCTTCCATTATTTCCGCGCTTCCTTGCCCCACAAACGCCGGTGCTGTCGCACAAACTCTGTTTGCATGGCTGACATACTCTGCCGAATACCCCGGCTAAAAAATCCCCGGTTTTTTGCACCCACTACGGGTTCACCTGGTCCACCCATGAAACCCCGGTAACCTTTTGCCGTCCGTGGTTTGATTCCCATTTCGACCATGTGCGCATAATATCCATCCCTCTTCAACAACTGCCCATCCTGTGGGGCACGCCGTTCACGTGCCACCATACCTGACCGGGGAACAATCAGCACGTTCATTTCATTGACCACGTTCCTGGAAATACCGATACTGTTTTTCAGGTTGCCTGATTGGATGTCATAGGACGGTCCCCGCTTTCCTTTGTTTTTCCGTTCCCCTCTGCGCACGCGTATGGTTTCAGGGTAGTCCGTTATTTGACTTTTCACAGCATCAACCCCGATTTGTGCAACCACTTTGTGTGCCTTTTGCACCTCTTTCAAATTAGTTGCCCCATAGCGTGCCAACCTGTTCAACTTCCGTTGCAGGTCTTCCAATCCTTTCACCTTCCCCAGGTTCCGCGCTGTGTCAGACATCGTGTGTGCCTCTGCGTTTGCAATAGATGGTCAACCCGTCACGCCGTCCAATGGGTGCAATACCAATGATGTTGTGTTCAACACCATCGTAAATGACCACATCAGATTCATTGAATGTGGTGGCAGACGCGTCACCCGTTGGGTTAGGGTGACGAATCACAAATGTCACTGACCGTTCCGGGTAAATCTGTGAAGCCTTCACGGACTCTGCTGCGCTGCCGGGGTGGATAACCTCTGCCCACACCTGAACGTCTGTTGTGCTGTCTGCAATGGGCTGACCATATCCATCGTGTGTCAACGTGGTGCGCCGAATGTCGATGACTTCCGAAAGCCGTCCAGGGTTTTTCATGGTTGGTACAATATGCGTTCAGATGACAACAGTGCATCAACACCCAATTTCAAACGCGTGGTGATTGTCCCCGTTATTTCTTCCTGACGGTTTTCATACAACTGCCCACACACCAACTTGATTGCAGCAATGATGTTGGGTGGCAGGTTGTCTGTTGCATGCCCGTAAGTGAAAGTGATTTTGATTGGCATCAATGCATATTCATACGGTGCAGGATAGTCGCTAAATGCAATCCGTGCCGGCTGCGTCTTCAAGTCCACATGATAGCTGGATGATTGAAGCGTGGACAACGTGCCTGTGTTGTCTGTTTCATATTGAACAGATTCAACAGAGGCAACCGGACCCACCGGAAAATAACTGGTTTTGAAGTGGGGTAAATACCCGTATGCCTCAATACGTCCCAGGCTGATGTTGCAGTACGATTCAACCCACCGAATGGCTGCATTCCTGATGGATGTCAACAACGTGTCTTCCAGGGTATGCGTCACCCGTAGGTGTCTCTTCACCTCTGCCAATGACAAAACGTTGTCCGGGTCTTCCCGTGTTCCTATGGTTACCTGCATTTGTGCAAAGTAAAAAGGGGCACCGATGTGGTGCCCCCTTTCAACAATTGGAAAACCCCCCGAATGTTATCAGGTGGTTGCGTCATACCGGGCATGCAGTGCACCGGTCTGCAACACGTCTGAATCGAAGTGCCTATGAATTGAAATTCGGACCTGGTTGCTGATGTCGTAGGTATACGGATTAATTACAACATCAACCCCGCCGAAAAAGCCCATGACGGCACCACGTGCAAAATCCCCGACAATCACAATTCCATCAGAATATTCATTGCCACTGGTTGCGTCATCCGGCATCTGTCCTGCAACATAGTAAGGGTAACCCAGGAAGGTGTTGCCCACCATTGCAGCCGTCACCGCAGACACGTCAGGCATGGCAGCCAACAGACCGTGTGCACGGGGATTGGCAACCACACTGATGTTGCCACGGTTCACGCCGTCAGCCAGTGCATCTTTAATGATGCCATGCACCACAGCAGAGGTGGTACCCAGTGCCGTTTCAACGTTGTCGGATGCCCCTGCGATTCCATCGAGGATGTCCACAAATGCCAGGTTTTCGATTTTGGCATTTACAGCATCAGCCAGGTCACGCACCACCAATGATTCAACGGCGTTTCCACCCTGCATCATCAGTTGTTCAGTGACCAGCGTGTATGCAGATGCCCGGCGGGGTTGCAACAGGGTTTGACCCAGTGCCTGACCGGAATTGTCTGCGTCCACCGCTTCACCTTTTTCGGCGATGGTGGCACCGGCAGTCATTTTCGGAATCTTCAAATCCGCCGTAAGTCCATTCAGCACCGTGCACCCTGCCTGTTGCAAAGTGGTTTCTGCCCGCAGTGCCTCAATAGCAGGACCAACGTTGGTTCCAACAAACTGCGTTCCCTGGTCATTCGTGGTGTCTGATGCACCCCAGTGACCTGCGTCACCCACACCACGGGTCAACATCTTTTGTGGGATGGACAATTGACCACGGAAGGTGAGACCGGCTGCCGTTGCTTCCCGGTTTGCTTCCTCTGTCATTTCCGCTTCAATGCCAGTCAGCGTGCGCCCACGGTACACCTGCTGAATGCCACGAACCAGGCTGTAATTTTTTGCCAGGTTTTGCATTTCGCGTTCCTCGGAACGGGATGCAGTGTGACCACCGGCGAGGATTGCAGATTCCTGCAATTTCTGGTCTTCCCGCATGACCTTGATTTGTCGGTCATACTTGGACACCTCACCTGCCAGCCGTTCCAATTCAATGACATCCTGGTCATTCAATTCCCGGTCTTCCTTCACGGCTTCATCTTTGATTGCCTGACGTTTCTGCATGTAGTCTTCACGCAGTTTCAGCAGGTCTTTCAATGTCAGTTCCCTGTTCATTGTTTCAACTGTTTCTGTTTCTGTTTTCTGTTCCGGTTCCGTGTCCAGGCTGCGTGCAGTTACGTCCGTTGTACTGTATGCAGGATACGTCACCGGTGACACGTCTAAAATAGAACCAACCTGCATCACTCTGCGCACCCCATCCTTTTGCCTTTCTTCCTTTTCAATGGTAAATGCAAATGATGACTGACTGATATCACCGCGCTGAATCATGGCATACAAATCCCGTGACGCAGTTGTATCAACCAACGTTGCAGTGTAGTGCAACCCGTGGTCATCCGTGCGCAGGGTCAATGTGCCGTTGGACGTGCGTGCCATTGGCGCACCGTCATGATTGAGCAACAACCGCACGTCATCATTCAAATGTCCTTCAAATGCACCACGGTCAATGACTTCTTGGAATGGACCAATGTTGGTCACCTGGTCAAATACGGCGGCATACCCTTCAATGACCATTTCGTCTGACTCTGCTGCACGGACTTCACCCGTGCGCACCTCGACTGATTGCCCATATTGGTCAGTCAGCAATTGTTTCCGTTGTTCTTCCTTCATTGTTGTTTTCTGTTGGTTGGCTGATGGTCCTGCTGTAATCGTCAAAATGTTTCAATGACACCTGATTCACCTGAACGGTGGCAGTATCCCCGCCGTTGATTGGGTTCAAATCTTCCAATTGGCGCACCTCGTTGATGGTAAGCCATCCCGATTGTAACCCCTGCTGATAAAATGCCGCACGTCCTGCCATGTCACCACGGTGCAGGTCACCCATGCGGAACCTGAATTGCAGTTCATCCATTTCAAAAACGGTCAACAGTTTCCGATTCAATTCCTGTTCGATACGCTTTGCCCAGGGACCCAGGGTGTGCCGGGTGAATTGAATGCTTTGCTGTTCAACGTTGTTGAATGTGCTTTGTGTATCCAGCTGAATCAGGGACGGGGGTACGCTGAAAATCCTGCACACTTCCTCTGCCTGTAAACGCCGGGTGTTGATGAACTGCGCTTCATCCGGTGTGATGCTCACCCGATTGTATTTGAAGCCAAACGGCAGCAGTTTTGTCCCTGATGATGTTGCTGAACGGTTCCAACTCTTTTGGATTACTTCCATTTGTTCAGCACGCAACGGGGTATCACTGGACAGCACACCCGTCATCTGACCACCGTTGCTGAAATACTGCGCACCGTAGTCCTGGACAGCCTTTGACAAACCCAGGTTATCACGATGCACCATGATGGGTGACGCTTTATACAGGTTGAAGATTTCCAACATGTCATCAGGCTGCACCGTAAATTCATTACGCACCCGGTACACATATGCGCCATTCATTTCACGGCGTTCAACATCGTCCGGGTTCAGCACTGTCAAACTCTGCACGGTACCATCCGCACTGCGTTCAATCAATGCGTGACCGGCACCACGTAAAACGGCGTGACTGATAATGGTTTCCCAAAAATCAAACGGCGTGCAGTATTTATTAGGGCTGACCTGCGTCACATAATACGCTGGATGTGTCCTGACGCGTTCACGTGTCCTGCCGTCAACCTGAATTAAATCCAGGTTCAGTTGTGCCAGGGTGCCGGCAATCTTATACACGCACGCGTAAACCGCCGAAATGGTCAGCGCAGTTGTGTTGGTGATGCTAACCCCTGACGTTGTAGGTCCGTACAAATTGGAATACTGCAACACAGTTGCATGGTCATCCAATCCAACCCGTGCCCGGATTGCTTTTGTAACTCTTTGAAGCATGTTCGCCATTGGTGCAAAATAGAAAGGGGCACCCACACGGTGCCCCCTCTAAAACACACACAACACACACCGGACCGGTGCGTGTCACAGTGTGACAATTTCCAAAAAAGGTTCCGAATTGTGCGCCGTTTCCAAATACAAACCCAGTGCCATGATGGATGATATAACCCCGTCCACTTTTTGGCTTTCACTGTTTTTCTTTTTGGTCACTTTGATGTTGTCGGCTTCATCCCTGGACAGCTGCACACACTGCATCTGCCACCGTAACACAGCGTGACCACCGTGAATGATTTTACCCTGACACATCAGCCGTTCCATTTCTTTTGTTGGGAATGACTGTGATGCATACCCCTGACCGAATGGAATGCAGTTGATGCCATCCAGGTACGGAACAACCAAATGAGACAACCACCGGTCAAATGCCAGTGCAGTGATTTCATACCTATCGGACAGGTCCTGAATCCATTTCCGCACGGCATACATGTCAGTCACGTTTCCGTCCGTTATGCTCACCAACCCGGCACGCTGAAAGGTGATGTAATCCACCCCACCGGACAGGGACCGTGATTGTGCCTTTTCTTCATTGACGAAATGGTGACACTTCAGATAGAACACATCACGTTCATCATCACGCCATAACATGGCAACGGCAGTCAGGTCACGGGTGCTGCTCAAATCCAGCCCCACATATAACGGAAGGTCTTTCAACCTGTCTTCCGGTATGGGTTGCCCCCCGTTCATAAACTGTTCATCTGTAATCCATGCCACGGCTGAACTGGTCCATATGTTAAGGTGCAGACGCAGGAATGTATTTACCTGTGAAGGGTTGTTCTGACAACGTTTTACTTCCTGCTCAAAGTATTCCGGCATGCAGATACTGCCCAATCCAGGGTTTGCCTTTGCCCACGTTTCAGGTTTTGTCCAGTCATCTGATTTGTCAGCAGAGTACAACACCGGCAAAAACGAATCATCATCAATTTCACCCTGTTTGACCTTCCGGGCATATTCATGCAATTCCCAACAGATGGTTGTGGTGTCATGACCAGCGGTGGTGATTGCCATGATTAGGGGCTGTGTGCGTGCACCGGTGGACGTGGTGAGCACATCCCACAGGTCACGTGACGTTGCTGAATGAATTTCATCATAGATGACGGCGTGACAATTGAAACCGTGTTTGGTGTTTGCCTCTGCTGATATGGCTTTGTACCAATTCGCACCGTATTTGATGGCATGTTGTTGCAGGTCTAACCGTGAACGCAGTTCACTATTCTGCCGAATCATTCCCTGCGCAACCTCAAACACTAACCGTGCCTGATTCCTATCTGATGCCGCGCTGATAACCTCTGCCCCTGGTTCCCCGTCAGCACAAAGCATGTACAATGCCAGTGCTGCACACAGGGTTGATTTGCCGTTCTTCCGTGGAACCTCTACATAACAGGTTCTGTATTGGCGCAACCCGTCATCACGCATGGTCCCAAACAGGGGACGAATTATGTCATCCTTTTGCCAATCTTCCAGGATGAACGGTTCACCACCTTTTGAACCCTTCACATGGGTGCAGTACGTTTCAATCCACCTGACTGCCCGTTCTGCCTTTTCTTCATCGTAAGGCATCAAAACAGATTCAACTGGTTGTCACGTTCCGCCGTAATCCATTCTGTGCGCATCCACTTTCCGCCCAATTCATTTGTGATTTCGTAGGTGGTCGCAACGTATTCAACCCCGTTCACCACGTGCCTGCGCTTCCATAGTACAATGGTTTCCATCACTTGACATCATTAGGTCTGAACATTTGCACTCTGCGCACCTGCACCAATGTCCTGCCGTGCTGGTCAGGCATGGGGGACCAAATGCACAACGGGTTCCGGTATGCCTGCCGTTTCACTGGTTCTGCCTGTGGGAACAGTTTGCAGACCACTGACAGCGAACTGCACACGCACTGTTCATGTTCGTTGCTGCTGTTCATCCAGCTGACTACCCATGCACCTTTCATCCTTTGTGCTTTGCCAGTTTGTTCAAATCGTCCATGACCTGTTCAAAGGTGGGCAATTGATAATGACAGCGCATACCATCAACGATGTGTCGAACACTGCACATGTTTTCAGTCACGTGAATGTCAACGGTGTTTGAATCACCTGCACCGTCCTGATACTGCATGTGCACGGTGTTGGCTTTGTTGTAACTGTTCAGGTATCCTGTCACAGTCAGATTTTGTGCATTCGTCATGTGAGTGAATGCAATGGTGCGCAGCTGCACCGTTTCAATTGTGTTTGACATGGTGTGTGTGTTGTATGGTTGTGGGGCTGACCCTGTGCCAGCCCCATTGATGTCATGCATTTTCAGCATCCATTTCAGATTGGTGACGGCGTGCAATACGGATGCGCAGTTCATTGATTGTTTTGTCACATGCGTACAACCATTCAAGTGCTTCCTTTTTTGCTGTGAAATTTGCTTCCGGTTGTGATATGGTATTCAGGCATCCGGCACGGCGTTCCTGGAAAGTGTCATACAGTTCTTCAAGTTCAACAGTGGTTTTTTTGTCCAGTGCTTTGATTTGTTTGGTGCTCAAAGTCAACCGGCGCAATTGCTTGTATTCTGCTGTGATGTACATGGTGTGTGTGTTTGTGTGTTTTTGGCGTGTTTGCCGTTGAATGATGGTGCAATATACATCATTGTTTCATTCCTGCAAACAATCACACACATTTTTCCATCAGTACACCCCCCGCGCTATGTCGGACAGTGCACGCACCGCGCCATCATCCCCGCTGTATTCCTGATGCTGTTTGCCCGTGCCATGCAGGACCATCAGTGACCAGGGTTGGTCATTCGTCAATTCATCACTGGTTCCACCTCTGTATATGTAAAACCCCCGCCATTTTAGATGATGCAGTTCAACACTGTTCCCATCATCGTACATGCGCCGGATGTTGGGACATGACCCCCACACGTCAGCAACCATGTTGATGGTTGCCCATTGTTTTGCGTCAATGGGTTTTTCGTCCTGGTGTTTCAATTCCAGGTGCAGCACAAACCCACGGGCGTAATTGATGACCAGTTGGTCAATGTCCATTATGTACCTGCCCATCATGTGGGCTGCCAACACTTTGCGGTGTTCGCTGAACAGATTGGGATTGCGCAGTACAGTCATGCAAAATCAGGGTTGATGGCTTCACCTTCCGTGATTCCAATGGCAGCGATGTACGCACGCTTTTTGTCCCGCAGCCGTTGCAACTCTACATATTCAGGACGGCTTTTAATGTAGGTCTGTCCTTTGTCACCCGTGGTTTGATAGGTCACCCCTTCACGGTCAACGATGCTTTGCAACATCTGTTCTTCATCAATGATTTTGGACAGGGTAAAAACCAACTGACGTGTGTTTTCGTCCGGTTCTTTTGTCCTGCGCAGGTCCTGCATCAGAGTTTGATATGTATCTGTCATGTTGTGTGGTTTGTGTACGGTTCTGAATCGTAGGCTGCGAACCGCAGTGCAGCCATGTTCCGGCTGTTTGCCGTGTCCAATTTTACATCAAACAGTGTTTCAATGCTGTTCAACTGCTGGTCCTGGTCAGGTTGACGGATTGCCAACCCCCACACCCCACCACCGGCACTGCGTGCACACAGCAGGATTGTGGGGTCATCAGCTGCACGCCGTTTGCATTCATCCACAATCAGTCCAGGATTGGCAGACAGGTCAATATCATATTGGATGATGCCTGATGGCTTCCACAAATGGGCTGCCGTCCTGCCCCCTCTGAACTCACCGTGGGGCAACAGTGCCGGTCTGTTTTTTTTGTGGATGTGGTCAATGTTGCTGACCTTCATGGCACGCAACCAGTCACCCAATTTTACCGGGTGGGGCTGCTGGTCAGTCACGGTTTGCACCATGCTGACTGTGATTTGTGTCCAGTTCATGTGTGTGTGTGTGTTGCATTAAGATACGGCGCAAATGCCTGAATTACAAGTGTTTACACATTACGGGAAATTTTCAAACCGACCTGACGCATGAAAAAAGG
>Ga0213864_10000374_pt1 | contig 20082 bp, 21 predicted proteins | sample PICome_5_FD_160078 | JGI IMG/M metagenome (GOLD analysis project Ga0213864, IMG submission 160078) | Coastal seawater microbial communities near Pivers Island, North Carolina, United States - PICO247 | ecosystem: Environmental > Aquatic > Marine > Coastal | place: USA: North Carolina... | reverse complement strand
AGTAGGAAAGAAGTTCAATCTGAAATTGAGAAAATTTATCCAGGATCAAGAGTTTATAGTTTTAGACTTTGCGAATATGAACCAGGTCAACCAGTTATTCAAGTAACCGAGGAAGAAAAAAAAAAATTAAACGATCCAATTAGAACTCCAGGTGAAAATAAAAAATTTAAAGTTTATGTAAAAGATTCTTCTACTGGAAATATTAATACAGTGAGATTTGGTGATCCGAATATGGAAATTAAAAGAGATGATCCAAAAAGACTAAAGGCATTTAGATCTAGACATGGATGTGATACTCCTGCAGCAAAGGACAAAACTACTGCAAAATATTGGTCTTGCTATCAGTGGAGAAAAAATAAAAAAGTAGATAATTAATTTTAGGAGTTTATTATGTCTAATGATGTTTATCTTGGCAATCCTTTACTTAAAAAAGCAAATACCACAATAGAATTTACAGAAAGTCAAATTCTAGAATTTGTTAAGTGTGAAGAAGATCCAGTTTATTTTGCAAATAACTATGTCAAAATTGTTTCTCTTGATAAAGGACTAACACAATTCAATCCATATCATTTCCAAGAAAAATTGATTCTTAGATTTCATAAGAATCGTTTTAATATATGTAAGATGCCTAGACAGACTGGCAAAAGTACCACTGTTGTATCTTATTTGCTTCATTATCTTATTTTTAATGATAGTGTAAATATTGGAATTCTTGCTAACAAAGCAGCAACTGCCAGAGAACTTCTTGGAAGATTGGCAACTGCTTATGAAAATCTTCCCAAGTGGATGCAACAAGGTATTGTTTCTTGGAATAAAGGTTCTATTGAACTTGAAAATGGGTCTAAAATACTTGCTGCTTCTACATCTGCTTCTGCAGTTCGAGGAATGTCTTTTAATATCCTCTTCCTCGATGAATTTGCTTTCGTTCCAAACCATATTGCAGACTCTTTCTTTGCATCTGTTTATCCAACGATTACATCTGGTAAAAACACTAAAGTAATTGTTGTATCTACTCCGCATGGTATGAATCACTTCTACCGAATGTGGCATGACGCAGAAAAAGGTAAAAATGAATATGTTCCAACAGATGTTCATTGGACAGAAGTTCCTGGTAGAGATGAAGAATGGAAAAAGCAAACTATTGCAAACACTTCAGAACAACAATTTAAGGTTGAGTTTGAATGTGAATTTTTAGGATCAGTTGATACTCTTATTAGTCCAAGTAAGTTGAGATCTTTAGTTTATGATAACCCAATTAAGAAAAATGCAGGTCTTGATATATACCAAGAATCAAATCAAAATCACGATTATTTAATTACAGTTGATGTTGCTAGAGGAGTTAGTGAAGATTATTCGGCCTTTATAGTTTTTGATATTACAGAGTTTCCCCATAGAATTGTGGCAAAATATCGAAACAATGAAATAAAACCAATGTTATTTCCTAATATTATATACGAAGTAGCAAAAAATTACAATAGTGCTTATATTTTGTGTGAAGTTAATGATATTGGAGATCAAGTTGCATCGTTACTTCACTACGATTTAGAATATCAAAATGTTCTTATGTGCTCTATGCGTGGTAGAGCCGGTCAAATTGTTGGTCAAGGATTTTCTGGAAAAAAAACTCAACTTGGAGTTAAGATGTCCAAAACCGTAAAAAAAGTTGGATCACTTAATTTAAAAACAATCATTGAAGAAGATAAAATGATCTTTAATGATTATGATATCATATCAGAACTTACCACATTTATCCAAAAAAATAATTCATTTGAAGCAGAAGAGGGATGTAATGATGACCTTGCAATGTGCCTCGTAATATATGCATGGTTAGTTGCCCAAGATTATTTTAAAGAGTTAACAGATCAAGATATTAGGAAAAGATTATACGAGGAGCAAAAAAATCAAATAGAACAAGATATGTCTCCATTTGGTTTTATTGTTGATGGTATTAGTGATACAAATTCATTTGTAGATGATAATGGTGATAGGTGGTATACAGATGAATATGGTGATATGTCTTATATGTGGGATTATCGATAATGGAGTTAGATGATCAAATAAAATTTGGACATTTACTTTTTCATGATAGAAAATGTCGAACTTGTGGAGAAACTAAAAATTTACTAGATGGATTTTATAGAACAAGAAAGGATAAGGGTATTGTTGCTTCTTCATATTCTTATGAATGTAAAGAATGTACTATAAAAAGAATAACAATTAGTAGAACGTCATCCAATATTTTTAATAGATGGGAATATCCTGATTGGTAAATAATCACGTCATATTTCCCCCATGTAAATTGCCTTTTTAATAAATATTTTTTAGATAAACTGAGATTACGGAGAAAAACATGGCGACTCCTCAATTATCTCCCGGAGTACTTACCCGAGAGGTTGATTTAACTGTAGGAAGAGCTGATAATGTATTGGATAATATTGGAGCAATTGCTGGGCCTTTTGCAATTGGACCAGTAGATGATCCAATTGATATTTCTACAGAAAGTGAACTAATAAAAGTATTTGGTAAGCCTAGCAATAATAATGGTCAATATGAATATTGGATGAGTGCTTCATCTTACCTTTCATATGGTGGAGTTCTGAAAGTTGTAAGAACTGATGGAAATTTAGTAAATTCAAATAGTGGCAAATCAGGTATTATTACTGATTCATCGGTTGGAGATAATGCATTAAAAATTAAAAATTTCGATGATTATGAGTCAAATATTGCAGTATCAGATAATGTATCATTCATATTTGCAGCAAAAAATCCAGGATCTTGGGCAAATGATTTAAAAGTTGCACTTATTGATGATAAGGCAGATCAAATTTTATCAGGAATTAATACAGGAACTTCTAGTTTTGTAACTGAAATTTCTAATAGGTCTGGTACTATTGTTGGTGGAGCAAATACTATTGGACTTACTACAAGTATTATACAGTTAGGACAAGAAGTTCAATGTGATATTTCCGGTGTAATTTCTTTAGGAACAACAGTTACTGCTATTGGTGAAGAAGTAATAACCATCTCAAGTAGTTCAAATGCTGTTGCTGATGTAACTACTACATTTGATTTTGGATCAACCCAAATAACAGGATCTATTGAAGTTGGATATGGAGTAACAACTTCTCTATCAAATGTACCTTCTGTAGGAGTTGGTACAACTTCAACTTTTAGTGGATATTTAAAGGCAATTGTTACTGGCGTGGGTCAAAGTAGCGTTGATGTAAAAATTACATCTTTAGTCGATTTAGGTGGAAATGAAACAGAAGTTACATATGCAGAAAGATCTCAATTAAAATCATTTAGACCCGATAATCAAGTAAATATAATCAATTCTAATGGAGATAAGGTTGCAGATTCAACTTTGACTTCAACTGATGTACTTGATTGGTATGGTCAACAAACAATCCAACTATCAAATACTAAAATTTTCTGGAAGTCTATTGCACCAAAACCAGTAACTAATCAATATGTTTTAGAAAGAAATGGAAAAAATGATTCATTACATATTGTAATAATTGATGATAAAGGATCAGTTACTGGTATTCAAGGAAATCTACTTGAAAAACATTTAAATCTATCCAAATCATTTGATGCAATTTCCTCAGTAAATTCTCCACAGAAAATTTTCTATAAAAACTACCTTGCACAATATTCAGAATATATCTATGCAGGTAATAATATTTCAGATGGACAAGAAGAAGCAATATATCCATCAGGATTTAGTTCTGGGTTTGTAGGGATAGAAACTGCAAGTGGCCTTTGGAATCAAAACGCACAAAGTGTTTCTTTTAATTCTGTAGGTAACTTACTTTATACACTAAAAGGTGGAAAAGATTATTCTGGAACTGATGGTATTGGGGGAATGTCAGTTGAACTTGGCGATTTAATGACCTCATATAGATTATTCTTGAATAGAGATCAGATTTCAGTTGATTATTTAATCATGGGTCCTGGTCTTACCAATAAATTAGATTCTCAAGCAAAGGCTCAAGAACTAATTTCAATAGCAGAACAAAGAAAAGATTGTATAGCAGTAATCTCACCACATCGTTCAGATGTTGTTGATGTATCAAACACTGAAGATCAAACTGACAACATTATTGAGTTTTTCTCACCACTTTCTTCTTCATCTTATGCAGAATTTGATAGTGGATATAAGTACACATATGATCGTTTTAACAATAGATTCCGTTATATTCCATGCAATGCAGATGTTGCTGGATTGATGGTAAGAACCTCCGTGTTCTCTTATCCATGGTTCTCTCCTGCAGGACAACAAAGAGGAGTTTTAAATAGTGCAATTAAACTTGCATACAATCCAACCAAAGCACAAAGAGACAGACTTTATTCATCTAGAGTTAATTCTATCATTAACCAACCTGGCATAGGAATTCTACTCTTTGGTGATAAGACAGCACTAGGGTATGCATCTGCTTTTGATAGAATCAATGTTCGCCGCCTGTTCCTAACTGTTGAGCAAGCACTAGAAAGAACTGCTCAAGCTCAACTGTTTGAATTAAATGACGAAATAACTAGAGCAAACTTTGTTAATATTGTTGAACCATATCTTCGTGACGTTCAAGCAAAAAGAGGTCTTTATGGATTTCTTGTAGTTTGTGACGCATCAAACAATACCCCCGATGTCATTGATAATAATGAATTTAGAGCAGACATTTATCTGAAACCAACAAAATCAATTAATTATGTAACTCTATCATTTGTTGCAACTAGAACTGGTATTAGTTTTGAAGAAGTTGCCGGAACAGTTTGATTCATTATTTAAATTAATTACAAAAGGAGGAATTATCAATGGCTTCTATTAAAAGTTTATCCCAATTTAAGTCTGCGCTAATTGGTGGAGGTGCAAGACCCAATTTATTTGAAGTTGAACTAACTTTTCCCACTGGAATAAATCAATTAGTTCAAGCTGATGGTGGGTCAGAATTTGACTTAGAAAATTTTAAATTCATGTGTAAAGCAGCTGCACTACCAGCATCTAATGTTGCTTCTATAGATGTTCCATTTAGAGGAAGAACTTTAAAAGTTGCTGGAGATAGAACTTTCGATACTTGGACTATTACTGTTATTAATGATGAAAGTTTTTCTCACAGAAGATCATTTGAAGCATGGATGCAGAATATTGCTCAATATTCTGACCATACTGGACTTACAGATCCAGGAGACTATATGGCAACAGCCGTAGTTAGACAATTGGGTAGAGGATCTGTAAATAGAGAATCTGGTACTGGAAGTGGTGGAAATGCAGAGGTTCTTGCACAATATAAATTTTTTGATATTTTTCCAACTAATATTGCAGCAATTGACCTTTCATATGATACTTCTGACACAATTGAGGAATTTACTGTTGAATTCCAAATTCAATTCTTTGCTCCAGAACCAGTTAGTTAATAACTAAATAGTAAAAGCAACTCAAATTAAACTTTAATAATGACAAGATTATTTGGATTTTCTATTGAGGATAATCAACCTCAACCCAAATCAGTAGTATCCCCTGTCCCCGAAAATAACGAGGATGGGGTTGATTACTATCTAACTAGTGGATTTTTTGGTTCATATGTAGATATTGAAGGTGTATATAAAACTGAACATGATTTAATTAAACGCTATCGTGAAATGTCACTTCATCCTGAAGTAGACAGTGCTATAGAAGATATTATTAATGAAGCTATCGTATCAGATACTTATGATACACCTGTAGAAATTGAACTTTCAAATTTAAACGCCAGTGACGGAATTAAAAGAAAAATAAGAGAAGAATTTAAATATATTTTAGAACTTTTAGATTTTAATAAAAAATCACACGAAATTTATAGAAATTGGTATGTGGATGGAAGACTATATTATCATAAAGTAATTGATATAAAAAATCCACAGGAGGGTATACAAGAACTTCGTTATATTGATGCCCTTAAAATGAGATATATACGTCAAGAAAGAAAAACTAACAAAGATAATTATAAATTAAATTCATCTAAAGACGATCCCTTAAGTAACAGTTTTCCAAAAATTGACGAATATTTTCTTTATACTCCAAAGCAAAATAGTCAATATGGATCCAATGCAAGTTCAAATTCGGGGATAAAAATTGCAAAAGATTCCATAGCATATTGTTCTTCTGGACTAGTAGATAGAAATAAAGGTTCTGTTTTATCCTATTTACATAAAGCAATCAAAGCACTCAATCAACTCCGCATGATTGAAGACAGTCTTGTTATCTATAGATTGTCTCGTGCTCCAGAACGTAGAATTTTTTATATTGATGTCGGCAATCTTCCAAAGGTAAAGGCAGAGCAATATCTCCGTGATGTTATGATGCGTTATCGTAACAAACTTGTATATGATGCATCAACTGGAGAAATTCGTGACGATAAAAAATTCATGAGTATGCTTGAAGATTTTTGGCTTCCTCGCCGTGAAGGTGGTAGAGGAACTGAAATCACTACACTTCCTGGTGGTCAAAATTTAGGAGAAATTACAGATATTAATTATTTCCAAAAGAAACTTTATAGATCATTGAATGTACCATCAACTAGAATAGATGGAGAAGGTGGATTTAATTTAGGAAGATCTTCAGAAATTCTAAGAGATGAATTAAAATTTACAAAATTTGTAGGAAGATTAAGAAAAAGATTTTCAAATATTTTTAGCGATATTCTTAAGACCCAATTAATTTTGAAAAATATTATTGCTCCGGAAGATTGGGAATCAATGTCTGAACATATTCAATATGATTTCTTATATGATAATCATTTCTCAGAGCTAAAAGAGGCAGAACTATTGACAGAAAGATTAAATCTTGTTGCCACTGCAGAACCTTATATTGGAAAATACTATTCTCAAGATTATGTAAGAAGAAAAATTCTTCGCCAAACAGATGAAGAAATTGTTGAACAAGATATGATTATCCAAAAAGAAATCGAATCTGGAAAAATCCCAGATCCAAATGCACCTATTGATCCAGAAACTGGACAACCTATTGATAATAATATCAATGGAGAATCTGGACAGGTTCCAATTGAACCTGAAATTGATGGTTCATCAGTAGAACCTCCCAAAGGTGGCGAAATATAAATAACTGAAGATTATTTTTTTAATAACATGGACGATTTAATGAATATGATTATTGCTGATGAATCACCATCACAAATAAGCGATAAAATTAAAGATATTTTATTCTCAAAAGCTTCTGAAAAAATTGAAGGATTGAGACCATCTGTTGCAGATACAATTTTTAATTTAGATCAAGAAAAAATAGAAGATTAATATGAAATCTTATAAACAGTTTATCAGTGAATCAGTAAATATTTCCGGAGATTTTAAAGGAAATCTTTACATAAATTCTCAACCAGAAAAACACCAAGTTAGTCAAGTTGGCGAAGAATATGTCGCTGATATTCTGTGGAAAGGAAGTTTATATAGAATGGAATTATCAACAGAATCTGGTATACCATCAAATAGAGATTTAGGTGAACAACTTCAAAATGAATATCCTGGAGCAGTTGTTCATCAAATTTATCCAAAAATAGAAAAAAATATTAATATTAAAGATATAAAAAGATATCACCCATCAAAGTTAGAATGGATTGAGTAATTAATGGCACAGTGGAATATACAAACTCAAGATTATCTAAATCAAGAAAGGAGTTTATTTGAAATTAATGGTGCTGCAACCAGAGATGGTAAAATTGTAGATAACATTAATAGATTTCCTGTAAGTGTAAATCCAGATGCTTTTGGAAGAACAAGAGTATCAAATCCACTTACACTATTTGATAGTTCACATAGATATAGAGATAATAATCTTTGGGATACTTTGGTTGTAGGAACTGGTTCTACAGTTGGATTTGTAACCACTCAAGGATTAATTAATATTGGAATCGGAACTGCTGCTGATTGTTCCGTAATTAGAGAGACTACAAAGACATTTTCATATCAACCAGGAAAATCTTTGCTTGTTTTGAATACCTTTGTTCCTTCCACACCAAAAACAAATCTAACACAAAGAGTTGGATATTTTGGTGCCGATAATGGAATGTATTTTGAGATTAATGGAACAACTCCTTATTTTGTAGAGAGAAGTTTATCCACTGGAACTCAAACTGCGGTAGCACAGGATGACTGGAACATTGATAAGTTAGATGGAACTGGTGTTTCTGGTATTACATTAGATATTTCCAAAGCACAAATTCTTTGGATGGATATTGAATGGTTAGGTCTTGGTACAGTCAGAATGGGATTTGTGATTGATGGGAAGTTTATTCACGCACACTCATTCCACCACGCAAACCTAATTCAATCAACTTATATCACAACAGCATCACTTCCTTTAAGATATGAAATTTTTAATAGTGGAATTACTACAAGTAGTAGCACTATGAAGCAAGTCTGCTCTTCTGTAATTTCGGAAGGTGGTTATGAATTGCGTGGATTGCAACAAGCAGTAAATACTCCAATTACAGCACCAGTAGATTTACCTTCTCCTGCTGGAACTTATTATCCTTTGATTTCTATTCGTCTCAAAACTTCTCCAGATAGATTAGATGCGATTGTAATTTTGACAGCACTATCCGTAATGGGTATTGGAAATGGATCAGAATACAACTGGCAGGTGAGAGCATCAGCAACCACAAGTGGAGGAACTTGGGTGGATGCTGGTGTTGATAGTGCTGTGGAATATAAGATTGGTGGAACAAGTATGACTGGTGGAAGAATTCTAGCATCTGGTTTCTTTTCATCAACCAATCAATCTTCCACATCAGTAGATATTCTGAAAGAAGCACTATTTAAGTTTCAGTTAGAAAGAAATGGATTGACTGGAACTCCTTATGAATTGACACTTGTATGTGCTACGAATAGTGCTGGTGCTGATGTCTTTGGTTCACTGGATTGGGAAGAGATTAGTAGGTAATTGCCTATTTTATAAATAACTAATAAATCTTTATCATAAAAATGCAAAGAACTAGAATAATTGAGACCGAAGTTAGTACAGGCACTGATGTGGGTTCCGCCACAAGTGTTAATAGTGCAACTTGCGTAAGACTTCATAATAATAATACAGGAATTGTTACTGTTGGAGTTGCTACTCAAGTAGGAGCATCTTCTGCACTTGAATTTAGTATGCCAGGAAATTCAATTGAGTTTTTAGAAAAACTACCAACTGATGTTATATATGCATCAACTTCAATTAAAGTATCAAAAGTAGGATTCACCAACTAAGAGCAATGAAACTAATCAGAGAAGAAATCGAAAAAGTAGAAGTTCTTACTGAAGGAACTGGTAAAAATCAAAAACTTTATATTCAAGGACCTTTTCTTCAAGCGGAGTGTGTAAATCGTAATGGTCGCATGTATCCTCTTTCTATTATGGAAAGAGAGGTAAAACGTTATACCGAACAATATGTAAATAAAGGTCGTGCTTTAGGTGAACTTGGTCATCCAGACGGACCAACTGTAAATCTAGATAGAGTTTCTCATAATATTGTAAACCTTTTTCGTGAAGGAAATAACTTCATCGGTAAAGCACAAATTCTTTCAACTCCAATGGGTAAGATTGCAGAGTCTTTACTTAAAGAAGGAGTTTGTTTAGGAGTTTCTTCTCGTGGTATTGGATCACTAAAACAAACAAAAGAAGGTTTTAATGAGGTTGGTGAAGATTTTATGCTTGCAACTGCTGCTGATATTGTAGCAGATCCTTCAGCCCCAGATGCATTTGTCCAGGGAATTATGGAAGGAAAAGAATGGGTTTGGGAAGGAGGAATTCTTCGTGAAAAACTTGCAAAACAAACTCAAAATAAAATAAATACGTTAGTTGATAAAAGAAAACTAGAAGAACATAAAATTAATCTATTTAATGAATTTTTAAATTCATTGTAATATATTAGTGTAAATTATCAAATTATAAATAAATATAGATTTAATAAAGGTAAATTTCGGAGAGTTCAAATGTCTCGTGGTAAAAACTTACAAGAAATGGAAGTAGGCACTGCTCAATCCAAGACTGCTGTTAATTCTGGCGCTAAATCTGGAGATCCAATGGCAAAACTTTCTGCCAATGTAGTAGCAGGTCAGAGTGGATCTTGGGAAGATCTTGGTGGACCTACTCCAGAAGACTATAAGTCAGATGACGATTCTGCAAAATTAAAGACTCCTGTTGCTACTCTTCAGGCAGTCAAGAATATAGTTAACAAAGGTGCTAAGGCAGCAGATCCTATGCAATCACTAAAAGGTGCTGTAAAGGAAGAAGAAGAGCATGAAGAAGAAGTAATCGAGGAAGAGATTACTGATGAAATTGAAGAAGAACTAATTTCTGAAGAAGAGTCTGAAGAAGAGTCTGAAGAAGAGTCTGAAGAAGAGTCTGAAGAAGAGTCTGAAGAAGTTATCGAAGAAGATTTCGATATTGAAGATGATGTTAATGCACTTTTAAATAGTGGTGAAGAAGAAGATCTCTCCGAAGAGTTTAAAGATAAAGCAAGAACTATTTTTGAATCTGCATTAAGATCAAAAGTATCAGAAATTCGTGAATCCCTTGAAGTTAAATATGAAGAAAAACTTGCAGAATCTGTTTTAGAAATCAAAGAAGAACTTCAAGAGCGTGTTGATTCCTATCTTGAGTACGTTGCTCAAGAATGGATTACTGAAAATCAACTTGCTATTGAAGGTGGTCTGAAGGAAGAGTTAACCGAATCCTTCATGACTGGTCTAAAAGGACTTTTTGAAGAACATTATGTATCAATCCCTGAAGAAAAATATGATGTACTCGGCACTATGGTAGAAAAACTTGATGAAATGGAATCAAAACTCAACGAGCAAATTGGAAAGAATATCTCTCTAACCAAAAAATTATCCGAATCTTCTGCTGAAAGAATTTTCATTGAAGTCTCAGAAAGTCTAGCACTTTCTCAGAGAGAGAAACTTGCTTCACTTGCCGAAAGTGTTGAGTTTGAAAGTGAAGAAAAATATCGTGAAAAACTGGAGACACTAAGGGAATCATATTTCCCATTGAAGTCAAACACTCCAATAACTACAACTGAAACACTTTCTGAAGGACTTGACGCATCAAATGAGTATTATTCAGACTCAATGAATGCATATTTGAAAACTCTTTCAGCAGTTGTTAAAAATTGAATTTAATATTAACTAACTAATAACACTAACACTTTAAAGAGGTAAAGCAAATGTTCCAATCCGAACATCTGCAGGAAAAGTGGTCACCCATTCTAAATTACGATGGTCTTGATTCAATCAAGGATTCACATAGAAAGGCTGTAACCGCTGTCCTGCTAGAAAATCAAGAGAGATTTCTAAGAGAGCAAAATTCATTCCAATCACAAGGAATGCTTTTAGAGACACCTACAGTAAATACTTCTACTGCAAATGGAGCAGCAGGATTTAGTGCAGGTGCTGATGCATTAGGTCCAGTAGCAGGTTTTGACCCTGTTCTGATTTCTCTAATCAGACGTGCAATGCCTAATCTGGTTGCATACGACCTTGCAGGCGTACAACCAATGAATGGCCCAACAGGACTCATTTTTGCGATGAGATCCCGTTATAATAATCAAACTGGAGCAGAAAACTTCTATGATGAAGTAGATACTACTTTCTCTGGACAGGATTCTAATTTCAATCTAAATTCTGGTTTCACCGATGCCGTAGCTGGTATGGGTTCAACTTCCCAGACTGGCGAAAATCCAGGATTACTGAATCCAGTTGGTACTGCAAGTTCAACAGGATATAATGTTGGCCAAGGAATGGTCACAACTGATTCAGAAGCTCTTGGTGGCACTGGTGGTCAGTTCAATGAGATGGCATTCTCAATCGAGAAGGTTCTCGTTGAAGCAAAGTCAAGAGCACTGAAGGCAGAATACAGCCTTGAGCTTGCCCAAGACCTGAAAGCAATTCACGGTTTAAATGCAGAAGCAGAACTCGCTAATATTCTTTCTAGCGAGATTCTTGCAGAGATCAACCGTGAGGTCATCAGAACCATCTACAAGGTCGCTGAGCAAGGTGCTGCTGCTAACGTAGCAACTCAAGGTATCTTTGACCTAGACGTTGACTCCAACGGTCGTTGGAGTGTTGAGAAGTTTAAGGGTCTTCTATTCCAAATCGAGCGTGATGCAAACGCAATTGCACAACGCACTCGTAGAGGAAAGGGCAATGTAATCATGTGCTCTGCTGACGTTGCTTCTGCACTAAGCATGGCAGGCGTACTAGATTACACCCCAGCACTCAATGCAAATCTCAATGTAGATGATACTGGCAACACTTTTGCTGGTGTTCTACTCGGCAAGTTCCGTGTATACATTGATCCATATGCAGCAAACGTAAGTGCTAACCAATACTATGTTGTTGGTTATAAGGGTTCTTCACCTTATGATGCAGGTCTGTTCTATTGCCCATACGTTCCTCTCCAAATGGTTCGTGCCGTTGGCGAGAACACCTTCCAGCCTAAGATTGGCTTTAAGACTCGTTATGGTATTGTTGCTAACCCATTTGCAGAAGGACTAGATCAAGGTCTTGGTCGTCTTAAGGTTAATGCTAACCGTTATTACAGAAGAGTTCAAATTAGAAATCTAATGTGATTTCTTTTTGGACATAACATTGATAAAGGGAGTCTAAGGACTCCCTCTTTTTTTGCAAAAAATAAATAATTAAAAAAAATGTCAGTATACGATAGACAAGTAGAAAATAGAAATTTTCTATCTCCTGTAGGATTTAGATTTACACTAAATCGTGCCCCAAAAGTTGCATTTTTTGCCAATAGTGCAAATATCCCATCAATTGATGTTGGTATTGCAAATCAACCAAATTACTTAACTGATATACCAGTTCCAGGTGACAAAATGGAATTTGGTGATTTTACTTTAAGATTTTTAATTGATGAAGATTTATCAAATTATATGGAAATTCAAAATTGGATGAGAGGTATAGGATTTCCAGAAAGTTTGAAGGAAATATATGACTGGCAATCAACTAATAAAAAGTTTGAGCAACCAGAAAAATCTCAAATGAATTTATATTCAGATGGCACTTTATTAGTTTTGAATAGTAATCAAAACATTAATTTTCAAATAAAATTTCGATCAATGTTTCCATACTCTTTGACAACTTTACAATTTGATGCAACTAACACAGATATTGAATATTTTACAGCAGATGTCACATTTAAATATATGATGTATAATATATTAGATAAAAATGGAAATGAATTATGACGATAGATCTTGATTATATCCAAAAAATGTGGGAAAAAGATTCAAAAATGGACATTGATAATTTGCATACAGAATCTTTAAATATTCCATCTATTCATGCAAAATATTTTGATCTTTATAATACCATTTTTCTTTTAAGAAAGAAAGCAGAGCAGCAAAAAAGAAATATTAGACACGAAAGATATGAGTACTATTCTGGAAAAGCGGATCCTGATGTTTATGTGGAGAATCCATTTCCTAAAAAAATCAGGGATAAAGACACTATGCAGAAATATTTGGATGCAGATGAAAAACTTTCTACGGTTTGTTTAAAAATAGATTACTATGACACGATATTAGTTTATATTGAAAGCATTCTTAAAATGATTCACAATAGAACTTATCAAATTAAAAATGCAATTGAATATATGAAATTTCAATCTGGTTTAGGGTAAATAAATAATCATAGCAATTATTATTGTCTATGAGTGATGTAACAATTTATAAGAAAAATGAGGTTTACATTAAGTTGGAATGTGAACCTCATATTTTATATGAACTTCAAGAATATTTTACATTTGAAGTTCCTGGTGCAAAGTTTATGCCCCAAATGAGAAATAAGTATTGGGACGGTACAATAAGATTGTTGAGTGTACATACTGGAGAAATATACACAGGTCTTTTAGATAAAGTTATTTCAAAATTAAAAATTCATAATTATACATATGAGTTTAGAGATAATAAGTATTATGGTCTTCCTTTTGAAGTAAACGAAGAAATTTCAACAGAAGGCGTTAAAGATTATTTAAACTATATTTGTAAGCATACTCCTAGAGATTATCAAATAGAGGGAGTATATGGTGCATTACGGCATAATCGAAAGTTATTGATAAGTCCAACTGCATCAGGAAAAAGTCTGATGATTTATGGGATCGTGCGGTATTATGTGGATAAAGGGCAAAAAATTCTTTTAGTTGTTCCAACGACCAGTCTTGTAGAGCAAATGGTTGGTGATTTTTGTGATTATGGGTGGGATGCTGATTCATATTGTTATAAAATTTATGGAGGAAGAGAAAGGTTAAATGATTATCCAGTTACTGTAACTACTTGGCAATCTATTTACAAATTAGAAAAATCTTTCTTTGAGAATTTTAATGTTGTGATTGGAGATGAGGCACACTTATTTAAAAGTAAGTCGTTAATATCCATTATGACAAAATTGCATCATGCAAAATATAGATTTGGTTTTACTGGGACTTTAGATGGAACACAGACTCATAAGTGGGTATTAGAGGGAGTTTTTGGACCATCATACAATGTAACAAAAACTTCAGAGTTAATGGAAAAAGGACATTTATCAAAACTTGATATTAGATGTTTAGTATTAAAACATAATCCTAAAAAATTTGATAGTTTTGAAGATGAAACTCAATTTATTATTACTAATGATAAAAGAAATAATTTTATTAAAAATTTAGTTTTAAATTTGAAAGGAAATAGTTTAGTTCTTTTTTCTAGAATAGAAACTCATGGGTTACCTCTTTATGAATTGATAAATAATAACAAGGACAAAGATCAAAAAGTTTTCTTTGTTCATGGTGGAGTAGACACTGTAGAAAGAGAAAAAGTAAGAGAAATTACTGAAAGAGAGAATAATGCAATTATTATTGCTTCTTATGGAGTATTTTCTACAGGGATTAATATTAAAAATTTACATAATGTTATTTTTGCATCACCAAGTAAATCTAGAATTAGAAATTTGCAATCAATAGGTAGAGTCTTAAGGAAAAATATTAATAAAAATAAAGCTACATTATATGATATTGCAGATGACTGTACATATAATTCTAAAAAAAATTATACATTAAATCATTTTATAGAGAGAATTAAAATCTATAATGAAGAAAAATTTAATTATGATATTATAAACGTTAATTTAAAATAATAATGGAAGAAGATTTTTATGCAACATTAAAATTAAAGACAGGAGAAGAAATCTTTTGTAAAGTATCTTCGATGGAAGAATCTGAAGATATCATGCTTTTCATTTTAAATCCAATTGTAATTTCTGAAATAAAGACAAGATCTGGAAATAATACCTATAAGATAGAACCTTGGTTAAAAACAACAACTGAAGATATGTTTATTATTAATATGAATGATGTACTAACAATTAGTGAATCTTCAGATGTTGAAATGATAATGATGCATCAAAGTTATATTCGTCAGTTAACAAAAAAAGATAAGAGTTCTAAGATAAATCGTAGAATGGGATATATCTCTAGTGTTAATGAAGCTAAGAAATTTCTAGAAAAGCTTTATAAAAATAGCTAATTAATAATTATTAACCTCGACAAAGGTAATTATATTGGTATTTGAATGACTTGTCAAGTATTATTTTTTGTGTTAATATGAATACATAGTTATAACAATTAATTATGCTTACTACAGCAATCATGACCAGAACAAAAAGACCAGAACATTATGTAAATAATAAACAGTTTCTTGCTGCTTTAATTAAGTATTGCGAAGATGTTGAAATAGCAAAAATACAGGGGAATCCAAAACCACAAATTCCTCGTTATATTGGAGAATGTTTTCTTAAAATTGCTAATCACCTTTCATTCAAACCAAACTTTGTGAACTATATGTTCAAGGAAGATATGATTTCTGACGGGATTGAAAATTGTGTTCAATATATTCATAATTTTAATCCAGAAAAATCTCAGAATCCTTTTGCATATTTCACTCAGATCATTCATTATGCTTTTCTTCGCCGTATTCAAAAAGAAAAACGTCAATTAGAAATTAAAAATAAAATTCTTGAACGCTCCGGATATTCTGAAGTATTTGAAGATAATGCTATTGACGGTTCTAATTACAGCGACTATAATAGCATTAAAGATAATATTCACAGTAAACTTCGTTATTGATTATGCGTATAGCAATCATAACAGACCAACACTTTGGAGCAAGGAAGAATTCTAAACTCTTTCATGATTATTTTCTAAAGTTCTATAATGATGTATTTTTCCCAACGCTCGAAGAGTATGGGATTACTACTGTTGTAGATATGGGAGATACTTTTGATAGTCGTAAAGGAATTGATTTCTCAGCTTTATCGTGGGCAAAAAATAATTATTATGATCGCCTCCAAGAAATGGGAGTTAATGTTCATACGATTGTTGGTAATCATACTGCTTACTATAAAAATACTAATCAAGTAAATGCGGTCGATTTGCTTTTGCGCGAATATAATAATGTAACTGTATATTCAGAACCAACTGAAGTTTTATTGGATAAATTACTTGTACTTTTTATACCTTGGATCAATCAAGAAAATGAAGAAAAAACTTTTAAACTTATTGAAAACACAACTTGCAAGTGTGCGATGGGGCACCTTGAACTCCAAGGATTTAGAATTAATAAACAAATCATCATGGAGCATGGTTTGGAGAGCAAATTATTTGGTAAGTTCGAAATTGTCTTCTCGGGTCACTATCACACTAGATCGAATAACGGAACAGTCTTCTACTTAGGGAATCCTTATGAAATGTTTTGGGCAGATGTTGGAGATACTAGAGGATTTCACATCTTTGACACTGATACTCAAGAGTTAACTTCAATTAATAATCCTTTCAGATTATTTTATAACATATACTATGAAGATACTAATTATCAAACTTTTGATGCTCGTGAATATGAGAATAAAATTGTAAAAATTATTGTTCGCAAAAAAACAAATACTAAAAAGTTTGAAAAGTTTATTGATAAATTATATGCAGTAGGAGTTGCTGAATTAAAAATTGTAGAAAATTTTGCAATTCAAGAATCTGAAGATTTTGAAATATTTGAATCGGAAGATACACTTTCAATTTTGAATAGATATATTGAGGAGGCAGAAATAAATCTTGATAAATCAATTGTACAAAAAGTAATTCGAGAAATTTATCAGGAAGCATGTGAAATGATTTAAAATGTTTATTTTAACAATTAATGGTAGGGAATCTGAAGGTGCTTATTCTGTAATAGATGATGAAGGTGAAAAAATTTTATATTTATTTGAAGATGAAGATGATGCTATTAGACATGCTATGTTACTTGAACAAAATGAATATCCAGAAATGCATGTAATTGAAGTTGATGATAATTATATAATTAAAGTATGTGAGTCCTATGGACATATGTACACTATTATTACTCCAAATGACATTGTAATTCCTCCAGAAATTAGAAATGATTATATTTAAAACTATAAAATGGCGCAACTTCTTAAGTACTGGCAATCAATATACTGAAGTTGATTTTGCAAAAAATAAAACAAATTTAATCATCGGAACAAATGGTGCAGGAAAGTCCACTGTTCTAGATGCTCTTACCTTTTCTTTATTTGGAAAACCTTTTCGTAAGATTAATAAACCACAACTTATCAATTCTGTAAATGAAAAAGATTGTAAAGTTGAGGTTGAGTTTTCTATTGGAAACATAGAATGGAAAGTTGTAAGAGGAATTAAACCTGCCATTTTTGAAATTTGGAGAAATGATACTGCTTTAGATCAATCAGCAGCTGCACTAGACCAGCAAAAGTGGTTAGAACAGAATGTTCTTAAGATGAATTATAAATCATTTACTCAGATTGTAATTCTTGGTAGCAGCAATTTTGTTCCTTTTATGCAACTGACTCCTTCAAACCGAAGAGAGGTTATTGAAGATCTTTTGGATATTAAGATTTTCTCTCATATGACAGTTGTTATTAAAGAAAAACTTAGAACTCTTAGAGAGGAAATAAAAACTTTAGAACTTAAGAAGTCTTCTTTTAAAGATAAAGTTGATTTACAAAAAAACTTTATTGAAGAGCTTGAAAATCGTGGAAATGCCAATATAAATGCCAATAAAGAAAAGATTGCCAATCTAGATGAAGAAATTAGCAAGTATATGTTTACTAATAATGTTATTGGTGAACATGCTGATTATTTGTTATCAACCCAAAAAGAAGTTTATGGTGCTAGTGATAAGTTAGTAAAACTAAACAATCTTAAAGGAAAAATCTCTCAAAAAGTATCAGTTATTACGAAAGAGCATAGGTTTTTTACTGAAAATACGGTATGCCCTACTTGCACTCAGACAATTGAAGAAGAGTTTAGGTTAAATAGAATAGAAGATGCTCAAAATAAAGCAAAAGAACTCAAGAAGGGTTATGAAGACCTGGAAGAGACTATAAAAATAGAACAAGAACGAGAGCGTCAATTTATTGCCCTATCTAATGAGATTACAGAACTCAACCATGAGATTTCTCAAAACAATACTCGGATATCACTTAACCAGCGACAAATCAGAGACCTTGAACTTGAAATTCAAACTATTACCGAGAACATTGCAAACCGAAATACTGAACATGAAAAGTTAGAATCCTTCAATAAAAACTTAAAAACTACATACGACGAACTCGCTTCTAAAAAAGACACTATTAACTATTACGATTTTTCGTATAGTTTACTTAAAGACGGTGGAGTAAAAACCAAAATCATTAAGAAGTATTTGCCTCTCATCAATCAGCAAGTTAATCGCTACTTGCAAATGATGGACTTTTATATTAATTTTACTCTTGATGAGGAGTTTAATGAAACCGTCCAGTCACCTATTCACGAAGATTTCTCTTATGCTTCTTTTAGTGAAGGAGAAAAAATGAGAATTGACCTAGCACTTCTTTTCACTTGGAGAGAGGTTGCAAGAATGAAAAACTCAGTAAATACAAATCTTCTTATTATGGATGAGGTGTTTGACAGTTCTCTTGATGGTTTTGGAACTGATGAGTTCCTTAAAATTATTCGTTATGTAATCAAAGATGCTAACATTTTTGTTATCTCTCACAAAACAGGTCTTGAAGATAAGTTTGATCGTGTGCTAAAATTTGAAAAGGTAAAGGGATTCAGTAAAATGGTTTGATAAATAGTTAAAAAAAGAAAAATGAAAACATTTTCTGAGTTTGTATCTGAAGCAAAGAGAACGACTGATATTGGTAAGCATACTGGAGAACCAGTTCCTTATAAAAACCTATCTCCCAAAAATAGATATAAACTTGAACAAGAAAGAAGAGAAAACTTAAAGAAAAGACCTGGAGATCCTCCTGGTGATAGTCGTTTAATCCAAGCATTTCGTCAGAGAGCGAAAGATGAAGGAAATTTTGCCGAAGAATTTAAGGATCTAACTCCAGAAAAAGAACAAAGAGTTAAAAATCGTGTTGGGGAACTTGCTAGAAATGTTCAACTAAAGGGCGCTAGAGTTAAAGAACTTCGCAATAAACCTTTAGCGAAATTTAGACCAAAAATTAAAAAAGAAATAGAGGCAAATGTTAAGTCTGCTAAAAAAGATGCTAAATTAGTTTCAAATGCATCTGATGCTCTTATTAGGACAAGTATTGACAGGTCTGCTAAAATTAAAAAGCAAATTGAAGATAAGAAGAGGGGACTGTGAACACTCCAAACTGGCAGCACCATTCCAAGAAGGAACAGAAACGAAAACTAAAACCGCAAGCACTCCGACAAGCAAAGGCACGTCGCCAAGCACTCAAGAAGCGTCTCAATCAAAGAGACGCTTCTTTTTTATAAATATCTAAAAAGTATTGACAAGATGGACGCACAAGAACTTCGCAATCTACAAGAAGCATACCTAGATGTTTATATTCAAGATGTATCTTATGTTGATTTGAATGAGTCCATGCTTGATGATTTGATGTCTAAATCTAGTGAGTTGGAAGCAAGGCGGGGCGCTGCTTCTGATAGAGCGTTAGGAAGAATTAGAAAAATGAGAGCAACATTGGGCGATACATCTCCCGCTAAGCCATCTTCGAAACAATCTAAACCTGGTAG
>Ga0213864_10000372_pt1 | contig 20094 bp, 19 predicted proteins | sample PICome_5_FD_160078 | JGI IMG/M metagenome (GOLD analysis project Ga0213864, IMG submission 160078) | Coastal seawater microbial communities near Pivers Island, North Carolina, United States - PICO247 | ecosystem: Environmental > Aquatic > Marine > Coastal | place: USA: North Carolina... | reverse complement strand
AGGAGGTAATGGAGTATTCAACAGATTTCTCTATGAATGGTAAAAACGAGGATTTATTTTTCTTGTCAAATGGTCATATCTCACCCGTATATTACAGTGTTTTAGCGAGAAGTGGGTTCTTTCCAGTTGCTGAATTGGCTACTTTCAGACATATTAATTCTCGTTTACAAGGACACCCTACTACTCATGAAAAATTACCTGGGGTTCGGATTGCATCAGGATCATTAGGGCAAGGAATGTCTGTGGTTTTAGGTGCTGCAGAGGCTAAGAAATTGAATAATGATGATACATTGATTTATTCATTACATGGTGATGGTGAGTTGCAGGAAGGTCAAAACTGGGAAGCCATTCTATACGCGTCGGCAAAAAAGATTGATAATATCATTTGTACAATCGATTTGAACGGAAAACAAATTGATGGTGAAACTGATGATGTTTTGCACATGGGTGATGTAAAGAAAAAGTTTGAAGCTTTTGATTGGGACGTTCTTGAGGTGAAAGAAGGAAATGATGTTGAGGTCATTAAAAAAGGATTGGCAGATGCAAAATCAAGAACAGGAAAAGGAAAACCTGTATGTATTCTGTTATACACAGAAATGGGTAATGGAGTTGACTTTATGATGCATACGCATGCATGGCACGGTAAGGCACCAAATGATGATCAATTGGAAGTTGCCCTGGCTCAAAATCCAGCAACTTTAGGGGATTACTAGAAAATCTGCAATCTGAATTTAAGCTTTCTTTAAGTTTTTAACTCCAGAATAGCCCTATCTTTACCTCATAATTCAAGGCATGAAAATAGGTATTGTTTGTTACCCAACCTACGGAGGAAGTGGAGTTCTAGCCACTGAACTGGGTATGGCATTGGCCGATAAAGGTCACGAAATACATTTCATAACTTACAATTACCCGGTCCGTCTGGATTATCTATCCCATCACTTGCATTTTCATCGTGTTGATATTGAGGAATATCCTTTATTTCAATACCAGCCCTATGAATTAGCCTTGTCCAGTAAAATGGTAGAGGTGGTTCTAAAACATAACCTCGAAGTGCTTCATGTACATTATGCTATTCCGCATGCCTATGCTGCATATATGGCTAAAAAAATGCTTCATGAAAAAGGAATCCACATCAAAGTAGTTACCACTTTGCACGGCACCGACATTACTCTAGTAGGAAGTCATCCCACCTATAAAACAGCCGTTGAATTTAGTATCAACCACTCAGATGTAGTTACAGCCGTTTCCAATAACTTAAAGGAGACAACCAATGAGCGATTCAGAATTACGAAAGATATTCAAGTTGTTTACAATTTTATCAACCTAAAAAAATATGAAAAAGAAGTGGAAGATGATTGCCATCGAATTACTTTGGCAGAGCCACATGAAATTGTTTTATCTCATGTGAGTAACTTCCGTTCTGTAAAAAGAGTTCAAGATGTCATTCGAACGTTTTATGGAGTGCAAAAAGAGGTATCTGCTAAACTATTTTTAATCGGTGATGGACCAGATCGTTTTAAAGCCGAGAATTTAACAAAGAAATTAGGGATTTCAGATCGAGTATTCTTCCTTGGAAATAGTACAGAAGTACGCAAAATTTTATGTTATTCCGACGTTTTCCTGCTTCCGTCACAAACGGAAAGTTTTGGTTTAGCCGCTCTTGAAGCAATGGCAGCGAAAAACGCTATTATATCCACAAATTCGGGAGGATTACCAGAGGTTAACATCCATGGAAAAACCGGATTCTTAAGTGAAGTGGGTGATGTGGATGATATGGTGAAAAACACATTAACCGTGCTACAATCTAAAGAAACTTTAGATCAATTTAAAATGAATGCTTATGAGCATTCAAAATCTTTTTCTCTAGATAATATAGTTCCTGTATACGAGGACATCTATAAAAACTGTTTGAAGGTTTCTGTTGATTAGGTCTTTTCCAAATTGATTTTTTTCTTTTTCTTGTGGATTGTGTTTATGGTGGATATAGATTTCAATAAAATGATTATTTTTAGAGAAATCTAAACCATGAACTTCTTATCTAGACTTTCTTATTTTTTAATGCTATCCGTTCTTGTTTCATGTAGCGGAGTAAAAAAGGTTCCTTTTGAGAATTATGTAGACACATCGTCTAATAAGATTAAATATCAAAATAAACAAGCTTATACCACAGCAAGTGGGGTTTCGGCTAGTAATCAATTTGATGGCGCGAGATTAAATGGGTTTACACAATTGAATGATTCCACATTTTCGGTACGAATTACTCCAGAAAATGTACCGATAAATAATAGTCCATATTACAGTTTCAAATTATGGTCTAAGACACCCAAAATTGCACACATCCAATTTGAGTATGCAGAAGGATTCAAGCATCGCTATCCGCCCAAAATTAACGTGAATGGAAAGTGGGAAGTATTAGACAGTACGCTAGTTTCTGTTAAAGATGATATTACTTCGATAAAGTTGAATCTTTCAAAAGATACGACTTGGGTTTCGGCTCAAAAAGTGGTTTCCTATACAGATACCCGAAAATGGGTAGATCATACCATAAATGGATTATCTTTTGTCAAATTGAGGTTTGCAGGAAAAACTAATTTGGGAAAAGAGTTACCAGTGTTAGATATTTTCAAGGGGGAGAAGAAAAACAAACCAATCATCATTTTGATGACGCGTCAACATCCGCCAGAAGTGACTGGATTCTTTGCATTTCAGGAATTTTTATCTACCATTTTAAAAGAGAATAAATTATCTACAGAATTTTTAAATACCTATCGAATCTTGGCATTCCCAATAATGAACCCCGATGGCGTGGATTTGGGGCATTGGAGGCATAATGCAAATGGAGTAGATTTAAATAGGGATTGGTCTAGATACAATCAAATCGAAGTGAAAAATGCAGCAACATTTATTACGAAAGAAATCAAATCTAATACTTCTAAAATTGTATTAGGACTTGATTTTCATTCTACTTGGTACGACATATTCTATACAAACAAAAAAAGAGAAGGAACTACGTTTCCAAAATTTGTTGATGATTGGTTCACTGGACTAGAAAAAAACGTCTCTGGATATAAAGTAAATGAGGCTTCAGGGAACAGTACCAAACCGGTGTCGAAAGGATGGTTTTTATATGGTCATAATGCCGTTGGTATTACCTATGAAATTGGAGATAAAACACCGCTTAATGAAATTCAGAGAATTGGCAGGGTATCCGCAGAGGAGATGATGCGAATTTTAATCCAAAAGTAAATGAAGCCGGTTGTAAGCCTTCTTGTGTTATTCGTATTTCTTCAGTCTTGTAAAAAGAAATCAGTTGATATCTTAATTATTAATGGTAAAGTATATGACGGAATCAACGTAAAAGCAACTGGGAATGCCATTGCAATAATTGGAGATCAAATTGCAGAATTTGGGAATATTGATACTACTAAGATTGAAGCAAAACGAATTATTGACGCTTCTGGAATGATTGTGTCACCAGGTTTTATTGACCCACATACACACGCCGATCGAGAGTTGGTGAAAAAAGAGGAATCACATAATAAACCATTTTTATATCAGGGAATTACAACCGTAATTACGGGAAATGATGGTGAAAGCGTTTACCCGATTTCAAAATTCAAAACCATTTGTGAAACCAATGGAATTGGGACTAATGTCGTCCCCTTAACTGGTCACGGGACTTTACGAGATGTATCTGGAATTGGTACACTAGAAAATCCATCCGAAGAACAAATAACCAAAATGAAAGCTTTGCTAATCCAAGAATTAGAAAATGGTGCTTTCGGAATGTCAACAGGACTTTTTTACAGTCCGGGAAGTTTTTCATCTACAGAGGAGGTCATCGAATTAAGCAAAATTGTCAAATCATTTAATGGAATTTATGATTCCCATATTCGGGATGAAAGTAGCTATACGGTAGGATTAGAAAAAGCCATTGACGAAGTCATTGAGATTGGAAAAAGAGCTCAGCTCCCTGTTCATATATCTCATATAAAGTGCTTAGGTTCAGATGTTTGGATGTTAAGTGATTCCTTAATTTCAAAAATTAAAAAAGCACAATCAGAAGGGATTAATATTACCGCCAATCAATATCCGTATCGAGCATCGGCTACAGGATTAAAATCGGCTTTGATTCCTAAATGGGCGCAATCCGGCGGAATGGATTCCTTAAAACATAGATTAAATCAACCGGTGCTTAGAAAAAAAGTATTGGATGGTATTACAAAAAATATCAAAAGAAGAGGTGGAGGAGTATCCTTGGTGATGATTAAAGCCTATGATGATTCGTTATTATTTAAGAATTTATCAGACATCGCGACATCATACAATTTATCCGAAAGTGAGATGACAGTAAAATTAGTGCTGGGCGGATTCATTCGTATTGCTTCATTTAATATGACTCCTCATGATATTCACAATTTTATGAAGCAGAAATGGGTAGTCACAGGTTCTGATGGCAATACGGGTCATCCAAGAAAATATGGATCATTCCCCAAGAAATTCAGAGAATTTGTAAAGGAAAAACAGATTTTAAGTTTGGGGCAATTCATTGTACATTCGACCTCAAAGACGGCTGAAATTTTTAATATTTTAAATAGAGGCTCAATAAAGGTGAAAAATAAAGCAGACATCATTATTTTTGATCCGGAGCGCTTTACAGATAAAGCAACCTTTGATAACCCTTTTGTGTTATCGGAAGGATTGAAATACAGCATTATCAATGGTAAATTAAGTCTTGAAAAAGGCAAATTTACGAATCAATTAAACGGAAAATTTTTAACTAGAAATTAAACGCATTATTTATGAAGAAAATGGCATTGCACTGGAAAATCTTAATTGGAATGGTTCTCGGAATCCTATTTGGTTTACTCATGACCTTTGTTTCTGGTGGGGCAACGTTTGTATTGGATTGGATTAATCCGTTCGGAACCATATTCGTCAAATTATTGAAATTGATTGCCGTTCCGTTGATTATTGCTTCATTGGTAAAAGGAATTTCAGATTTAAAGGATATTTCGAAATTTAAAAATATTGGAGTCCGTACCATTGTTATTTATGTATTAACTACAGTTGTAGCCATAACCATCGGATTGGTGCTGGTAAATGTGGTACAACCCGGTGAAGGGATTTCGGATGAAACGATCAATAAATTGACTCAGACCTATGCCAATAGTGGAGGAGTTCAATCCAAAATAGCAGAAGCGTCCAAACAGCTTAAGAGCGGTCCTTTACAATTTATGGTTGATATGGTGCCAGACAACGCGATTAAGGCAATGAGCGAAAACAAATCTATGTTACAGGTAATTTTCTTTACCATTTTTCTTGGTATTTCTATGTTGTTGATTGGTGAAAAGAATGCGAAACCTTTAAAAGACTTTTTTGATTCGTTAAATGAAGTCGTTCTTAAAATGGTCGATTTAATTATGTTATTTGCTCCTTATGCGGTATTCGCTTTATTAGCAAATGTCGTCGTTTCTTCTAATGATCCAGATTTATTAGTTGCCTTATTAAAATATGCATTTACCGTAGTGGGTGGGTTATTGTTAATGATTGTTTTCTATATGATTTTGGTAAGCTTAATTACAAAAAAGAATCCTTTTTGGTTCTTAAAGAATTTAAGTCCTGCGCAATTATTGGCTTTCTCAACAAGTTCAAGTGCAGCCACACTGCCTGTAACGATGGAACGTGTTGAAGAACATATTGGAGTTGATAAAGAGGTGTCTAGTTTTGTATTGCCAGTAGGTGCAACTATTAATATGGATGGCACTTCATTATATCAAGCTGTTGCTGCGGTATTTATAGCTCAAGCCCTAAGTTTTGATTTATCATTCTCAGATCAGTTAATGATTATCCTAACCGCATTACTGGCCTCCATTGGATCTGCAGCTGTACCAGGTGCGGGAATGGTAATGTTAGTGATTGTATTAGAATCTATTGGATTTCCAGCAGAAAAATTGGCAATTGGATTGGCTTTAATTTTCGCGGTTGACCGTCCTTTAGATATGTGCCGTACCATTATTAATGTAACAGGCGATGCGACTGTCGCTTCTATTGTAGCAAAATCTGTTGGGAAACTTGGAGAACCAAATCCGAAGAACTGGGATGATAATTATGACAATGTCAAATAGGAAAACTTTAGTACATTTAAAAGTATCAATTACATAAAAATTATAACATGAATATCTGTTTTCTCATGTATCCCTGGGAAACCATCAAAAACCCAGAAAACGATACGTCTTTAACCTTAATCCACGAATGTGCAAAACGAGGACACGGCGTCGCCATTTGTAGTCCTCAAAATTTGACCATACGAAATAGTGTTACCAATGCCTTTTGCACGATTTTAAATCGAACGGAAAAGGTTTCTGCCAGTATTAAATCGTTTTATAAGAAAACAACCACTAGAGAAGAAATGTTGCCCTTAGCAGGTTTTGATGTAATATTCATGCGTGCAGAACCACCTTTGGATCCATTAATGCTAAACTTTTTAGATTCTGTGAAAGATGATGTCTTTATCATCAATTCTGTTCGTGGAATGAGAGAGGCAAATAACAAGTTATATACGGCTGTTTTTGAAGATCCAAAGAATGAAATTATTCCGGTTACTCATGTTTCAAAAAATAAAAATTATCTCATTAAAATGATTGAAGAATCATCGTCGGATAAAATGATATTAAAGCCGTTAAACGGCTTTGGCGGATCCGGTGTTATCTTAATTGAAAAATCAGCAATGGGTAATATCAATTCGCTGTTGGATTTTTACATCAGTAAGGGTGATGGTGGTTCAGATTATGTCATTTTGCAGGAATACATCGAGGGAGCCGATCAAGGAGATGTACGAATTTTAATATTAAATGGTATCCCTATTGGTGCTATGAGAAGAATTCCTGGTGAAAAAGATCACCGTTCTAATGTTTCGGCAGGAGGATCTGTAGCAAAACATCGACTTACACCACAAGAGAAATCCCTATGTAAGAAAATAGGTCCGAAATTAGTAAAAGATGGCTTGTACTTTGTTGGAATTGATGTCATCGGAGGAAAATTAGTCGAGGTAAATGTGATGAGTCCGGGCGGAATCACCTATATGAATAAAGTATACAAAACACGTATTCAGGAAAAAGTAGTTGATTTTATTGAGAGTAAAGTGCTGGAACGCAATGCTGCTTTTACGAGAAAATCAGATTTAAGAAAAATAGTTGACGAAGCTTAACAGTTTCTCAAAACTTCAATTTTAATTATGTCTCTGCAAGTCCCTTCACCTTTAGTTTCTGTTAATTGGTTACATCAATATTTCGGGAATGAACAACTTGTAATTCTTTTTAGTTCCTTGAAAAAGGTGGGTGTAGTTGGTGAATCAGGTGATTCAAATAACTTTATTCCAAATGCAGTTGAATTCGACATAAAAATGGATTTTTCAGATAGAAATGCTGAATTTCCTAATGCCTTTCCAACTATCCATCAATTCGAAAGTCAAGCTTCCAAACTAGGAATTACCTCGGATAGTTGCATTGTGGTTTATGATAACTATGGAATCTATTCTGCAGCTAGGGTTTGGTGGATGTTTAGGACGATGGGTTGTAACAATATTGCCGTGTTAAATGGAGGTTTGCCAGAATGGATAAAAGCCGGATATCAAACAATTGCCAAATTAAATGGTACTACTAAAAAGGGTAATTTTAAGGCACAATTTAATCCGCAGCATAAAGTAGTTTATGCTCAGGTGTTAAAGGTTTTAAGGAATCGAGAGTATGCCATCGCTGATGCCCGATCTGAATCAAGATTCTACGGAAGGATACCAGAGCCAAGAGTAGGGGTAAGAGGTGGTCATATACCAGAATCAATATTATTGCCGTATACTTCGTTATTGGATGGAAATAAAATGAAGCCAAAAGAAGAATTGGATAACATAATATCCCCTATTTTTAAGGATAAGAAAAAAGTACTATTCAGCTGTGGAACAGGAATTACGGCCTGTGTACTCGGCTTAGGGGCTTCTGTAATAGGAAAAGATAATTTCGCAATTTATGATGGCTCCTGGACAGAATGGGGTTCAAAGAAAGAATTGCCAATAAACAAATAAGCGTATGGAAATCAATTGGACAAAAGAAGAATTTGAAATTTATGTGTTGTTGTATGCAGCACACTGCAACTTTATTGAAACAGAAGAGGAACAAGATTACATTATTTCCAAAATTATCAAGGATGAATCCGTATATAATAAAATGCATACGATAAAAATTATGGATAATGAGGCGATTAGTATGAAGAAAATCCAGGAGTATTTGCAGTACAATAAATACTCATATCACGAAAAGGAGAATCTTTTAAGACATATTAAAAAAGTATTCTTCGCTGATGGTTATGTAGATGTATTGGAGAAAAAAGTTTTTGCTCAATTAAAGAAAGTTTTTGGGGTATGATGGAACGACTTTCCATAGATCAGATGATTTCTAAAATTCAAAATGAAGAATGTTTTCATGCGGTGAGTGATGATTATTCATTCACCCTAAAAATTGATGAATATGTTCATTATGTGTGTGGAGCAGTTCACAATGGTAATCAGTTTCGAAAAGAGCTGTGGGACAATTGTATTCATACGGCCTACGAAAGATGGTATGAAGAAGATCCGGCAACAAAGGAAATGGTTCAAACGCATCCCATTGTTATTGCCGGATGTGATTCACGATTCGAATATGATTTGAATAGAGAGCCAGAACGAGCTATTTATGAAGATGCCTGGGGAAAGAAACTATGGCATGATCCGCTTCCGAAAAAAGCGATTGAAAAAAGTTTGGAAAAACACAATAATTTTTATCGAGTTGTAGATGCACTCATCCGAAAAATAGAGGATAAATTTTCTATTTGCATTGTTTATGATATGCATTCTTACAATTGGAAACGTTGGGATAGAGAGGTGCCAACATGGAATTTAGGAACTTCAAATGTCGATAGAAATAGATTCGTAGAGGATATTGAATCTTGGAGATCAATTCTTGAAAAAACTCCATTGCCAAATCGCATAAAATCGACTTCAAAAATTAATGATACCTTTTATGGGAATGGTTACTTTTTAAAGCATATTACAAATAAGTTTCACAATACTTTGGTGTTGGCAACTGAAATTTCAAAAGTATACTGCGACGAATTGGAACAAATCATGTATCCAGAAGTTGTGCATGCGGTTGAGAATTACTTGAAAGAGGCCTTAAAAACGCATGCCAATTCTTTCTATGCAAAACATAAATCGTAATTTTGTGCTCTTATTCGGTAGGATATGAACGATTTGGTTTTAAAAAACAAAACACTTTTCAAAATTGATAAACGTATCGACGACTTGGTTAAAAAAATCGAGCTGTTGAATTACGTGAATCCAATCAATATTGAAGAGGAGAAAATCAAATTTTTCAACTCGAAGTATTCTAAAGACCCCAGTTTTTTATATCCGACAAGAGATTTCGATAAATTCAATCTACACAAAGAATTTTTTGCCTTACCTATCCATGAAATTGAAGATGATCGACTTCGGGATTTCTATGAGGAAATCATATACTTTTATTCGGGTTTGATTCAATGTATTGAAACCATAGGGAGAGGTAAACGATTTTATTTCAATAGTTTACATTCTTTCGGAACACCCACCGAAAAAGATGTTAAAAATGCCAAATTCATTTTGCATTTCGAATCAGAAAATAAACGACGTGAGATGTTCCGATCGAAATATTCTGCAGAAGATTCAAAGGTGTTTTTTAAGGCGTATTCAAAACAATATGATTTCACGTATGAAATCAAAACATCAGATAAAATGGGAGCTATTGCTATGGTATCCAATAGTGCGAAGGCTTTAGTTTTAAATTCGACCCATACTTTTTCTGAGAATCAAATACATATTCTAACCAATCATGAGATTGGGGTACATATGGTGACTTCTATGAATGGGGTATTACATCCATTACAGGTATTTTCTCATGGGTTTCCAAATAATGAGGAAACGCAAGAGGGGCTGGCTGTGTTTAGTGAATACATGTCGGGAAATTTAACGGTAAGAAGGCTAAAGGAATTGGCATATCGTGTACTTGCTGTTGATAGTTTGGCGAAAGGCTATACCTTTTCTAAAACCTTCAGAATGCTGTATAATGATTATGAATTGAACAAGAATGAAGCATTTCATATTACGGTAAGAGCACATCGAGGAGGTGGATTAACAAAAGATCATTTGTATTTAACCGGGTTGCAAAAGATTTATAACCGATACAAAACTGGAAAAGACTTACATCTCTTGCTCACAGGTAAAGTATCTCTCGAACATTACGATAATATCAAATATATGATCGACAAGGGCTATGCTTTACAACCTAGACACATTACTGATTCTTTAGCTCAGAATAAGAATACGAATAAAACGGTTGATTTTATCTTAGAAAATCTCAAATAATTGGGTTGAGATATTTTAAAATTTCATCAAAGGAATGAATTACTATATCAGCGTTTTCTAAAGTTTGATCTTCGGCTAACGGGTTGTGATATCCAAAGACAAAAATTCCTGCGTTATTTGCTGCTTTTACACCATTATCGGAATCCTCAATTACGATACACTCATTTCTTGGAACTCCTGCAATTTCTGCTGCTCTAATAAATATTTCCGGATTAGGTTTTGACTCAGCCAAATCGGCACCGCTAATTTTACCCAAGAAATAGGGGTTCAAATCAAATCGATCAAATACACGGTTTATATTAACCATTGCCGATGACGATGCAAGTACCAATGTAATTCCTTTTGAATGTAGCGTTTTGATGAGATGTTCAACGCCATGAACAAGGTGTAAATGAGGGTCATTTTCAAAATAATTCACGTAACGCCTCCTTTTTGCCAATACCAATTCTTCTGGATTTTCATCCAGATTAAAATGAGCTACTAACTTTTGGAATGCATTAATTGTTGAAGCTCCCGTGAGTGTTTTGTACAAAGTGTCCGAAACATTGAGGCCTAAGGATTCGAAGGTTTCGAAATAGGCTCTCTTATGAATTTCTTCGGAGTCAATAATCACTCCGTCCATATCGAAAATGATACAATTAATGGTTTTTGGGATATGCATCAATCTAAAAATTTACTTTTTAATTCGGGAGTAGGAATCATACATTGTTCTTTTTTTCCAAACCATTTGTAGCGGTTTCTAGCGATGTAATCGTAAATAAAGTTGCGAAAACCCTCAGGCAAATAACCAAATACGCTAGTCAATTTCCAAATTCCGCCAAATTCAAACATGATGTTTAGGGCAGCTGTTGATTTGATTTCATAGGAAACCCAAGGTTCATATAAAATAACAGAATCAATTTTTGAAGTATCAATACCAAGGTGATTGGTTATTTGTTGTCCAAAATCAGACTGTAGAGTAACAAAACGAAAAATATCTTTGTTGTCGTATCTGATGATTTTTAATACACTCTCATTACAAATATTGCATACACCATCAAACAACAAAATTTTTTTATCCTTGGGTAATTTCTCCATTTTCAATTTTCACAGACAAAATTATATGAAAAATATTATATTTAGACATCAGAAACCATATTCGAAGCGGCAATACAGCCAATTCAAATTTAAATTATAAGTGTAAAGGAGATAAAGTTTAGCCAAAAATCAACTTACTAATCAACAGGTAAATCAAAAGTTTATCTCTTAAGAAAGCTCAAAAGTAAAATTTTGAGCTTTTTCTGTAACATTTTTTTACGCTGTTCGTCCTATGTGTGTATTACCTACTATGGGCTTTTAACATAATATTAGTAAGCATAATTTAAGCCAATGGGTACTTTTACGCACAAACAAACTAACCTATGATTAAAATTGAAAACTTGCACAAATCTTATCCTATCGGAAAAGATTCACTCCATGTTTTAAAAGGCCTTGATTTAACTATTGAAGAAGGTGAATTTGTTTCAATTATGGGTTCTTCAGGATCTGGTAAATCTACATTGTTAAACATTGTGGGATTGTTAGATGTGCACGACGAAGGAAATTATTATTTAAATGGACAGCTCATTAAAGATTTAAATGAGAAAAAAGCTGCAATGCTACGAAATAAATTTTTGGGCTTTGTATTTCAGTCATTTAATTTAATCTCTTATAAAACAGCTCTAGAAAATGTTGCACTTCCTTTGTATTATAAAGGATTGGGCAGAAAAGAACGTTCTAAAATTGCTTTAGAATATCTTGAAAAGGTTGGTTTAAAAGAATGGGCAGAACATTTACCTAATGAACTTTCGGGAGGTCAAAAGCAAAGAGTTGCAATTGCCAGAGCACTAGTAACACAACCAAAAGTAGTGTTGGCCGATGAACCAACTGGAGCCTTAGATTCAACTACAACTGATTCGGTTATGGATTTACTAAAGGAAATTAACGATGAAGGAATGACTGTATTTGTTATTACGCACGAAGAGGAAGTTGCCGCACAAACAAAACGTATTGTTAGATTGCGAGACGGAATAATTACAAGCGACGAATTGACCAAAAAAGCCAAAGCAGTTTGATATGTTTGAAATAGATCGTTGGGCGGAAATCTTTCAAAGTATTAGGAAAAATAAATTACGCACGTTCTTGGGGGCTTTCACCGTGGCATTGGGTATTTTTATATTTACTGTTCTATTCGGAATGGGAAATGGTCTGAAAAATACGTTCAAAGAGTTCTTCGAAGACGATGCTACCAATACTGTTGTTGTGTATTCTGGCAGAACCACTAAAGCATATAAAGGATTTAAAGAAGGCCGTAGAATTCAGTTTAAAACGGAAGATTACGAATTGCTGAAAGATAAATTAGGTTCAAGAATTGAATATATCACTCCTAGAGTTTTTCGAGGTGTAAATGCAAGATATAAAAGAGAAGCAGGTTCTTACACTGTAAGAGGCGTAAATCAAGACGATCAATATTTAGAAAAGACAATTGTTGAAGAGGGGAGATACATTGATCAAAAAGATATAAAAAATAAAAGTAGAGTTGTGGTTATTGGTCGAATGGTCAAAAAGGATCTATTCAAGGATCAAGAAGCGCTTGGTCAGTTTCTACAAATGAACGGGATCAACTATAAAATCATTGGTGTATTTAGCGATGCGGGTGGTGACAACGAAGAACGAACAATTTGCGCTCCATATTCTACTTTACAATTGATTTACAAAAACTCTGATGATATCAACCAAATTAACCTCTCATTTAATAAAGAAATTGGTGTAAATGGGGCGAAGCAAATGGTTCGCGAAATTAATTCCATGCTTCGAGAAAAATATGCCGTGGAGAGAACTGATAAAGGAGGTATTCGAATTCGTTCGGTATTTGACGATTATGAACAGAACATGCAATTTGCCAATTTACTTCAGTTTATTGTTTTATGGATTGGAATCGGAACCCTTTTCGCAGGAGCAATTTCAATTGGAAATATCATGGTTTTTGTAGTGAAAGAACGAACAAAAGAATTGGGTATCAGAAAAGCTTTAGGAGCAACCCCAGGTTCGATTGTGGGACTCATATTACAAGAAGCCATTTTAATTACTTCAATTGCAGGTTATGCCGGACTGCTTATCGCAGTATTTGCTTTAAGCAGGATGGGAGATAGATTAAAAGATTATTTCATTACCAATCCGGAGGTGAGTACAAGTACCATTGTGAGTGCAACAATAATATTAATAATTGTAGGGGCAATCGCCGGTTTTATTCCAGCTCGTAGAGCTGCCAAAATAAAACCTGTTGTTGCTATGCGAGAGGATTAAAGTCAAGAGTATGAAGTTTATTTTCGATAAAGATACCTGGCAAGAAATTTTCGGATCCATCCGAAAAAGTAAACTTAGAACTGCGATTACAGTTATCGGGGTATTATGGGGAATCTTCTTGTTCATTACCTTATTAGGAGCCGCTCGCGGAATGGAAAATGGCTTCGATCGCGAGTTTCGTAATCTGGCTACTAATAGTATTTTCATGTGGGCTCAGCGTACAGGAATGCCTCACAAAGGATTTCAAAGAGGAAGGAGATTACGATTGAAAATCCAGGATGTAGACGCTATTTTAAAGCAATCTCAAAATGTTGAATTCATTGCACCTCGTAGCGTTCAGGGAGTCTTCGGAGGAGCTCCGGCTAGCATCAAAAGAAAGACGAATACCAAAACGTATAAGCTTTTTGGAGACTATCCCATTTTAGACAAAGTCAATAAAGTAAAGATTCTCGAAGGACGATTTATAAATTCTCGCGACATTAATGAAGCAAGAAAGGTTTGTGTAATCGGTGAAAAGATTGTTGATGAACTATTTGAAAAAGAGGAAAATCCGGTTGGAGATTTCTTGGAAGTAAATGGATCATTTTTTCAAATTGTAGGATTGTATAAAGACAATCAAACAAGTTTTGAAGGTGATGATTCTATCTACATTCCTTTTTCAACTTATAGAAAAATCAATAATACAGGAGACAATATTGGTTGGATGGTCATTGCAGCAAAAAGTGATGCTGATATTGTGAAAGTTGAAGAAAACGTAAAATCCATTTTAAAGCGTCGTCATGGAGTTCATCCAGATGACGAGAGAGCCTTTGGGTCATTCAATTTTGGTGAGATGTTCGGTAAAATTACTGGATTTGTAAAAGGAATGAAATTTTTAACCTGGTTCGTCGGAATCGCAACATTAATTGCAGGTGTTATTGCCATTGGAAGTATCTTACTCATTACGGTTTCCGAGAGAACCAAGGAAATAGGAATACGAAGAGCCATTGGAGCAACACCAGCAAATATCAAAGGACAAATTATCTTAGAATCGGTATTCTTAACCTTAGTAGCGGGGATTTTAGGAATCATATTCGCAGGTGGGATATTAATGATGATTAATGCAAATCTAACCGATGGAGAGGGAATACCTTTTGTGAATCCTACTGTTAATATAACAATTGCCCTTGGTGCAGTTGCAGCATTGGTAACCTTTGGAACATTAATTGGAATGATTCCAGCGCAAAGAGCCATCAGTATTAAACCAATTGATGCATTAAGAGAAGAATAATTAATCAACAACATATATTTATTAAATAAGTCATGAGTAAAAACGCAAAAATTATTTTAGGAGTCATTGTAGTATTGTTTATTGCTGTCCTAATTTGGTTTGGGAAAATGAACAGCAAAGGTGCTGTGGTCTACGAAACTGAAAAACCATTTAAAGCAAATATCACAAAGAAAACAGTTGCGACGGGCAAGGTTACTCCTTTGGAAGAAATTGCTATTAAACCACAAATTACAGGTATAATAGATAAAATCTACAAACTTGAAGGAGACGAGGTGAAAAAAGGAGATCTTATTGCAACGGTTCGTGTGGTGCCTAATGAACAGTCTTTAATATCTGCAAAGGGTAGGGTAGATAATATTAAAATCCGCTTAAATAACGCGAAAATTCAGTATGAAAGAAATAAAAACTTATTCGAAAAAGGAGTGATTTCTAGACAAGCATTTGAAAATGTTGAACTTACTTTTGATCAAGCGAAGCAAGATTTACAGAATGCTCAAAATGATTATATGATCATCAAAAGAGGGTCAACCGTAAGTGGTGCTGCAGCAAACACAAGTGTTATTGCACAAATGTCTGGAACCATTCTCGAGATTCCTGTAAAGGAAGGTGATCAGGTGATTCAATCCAACAACTTCAACGCAGGTACTACAATCGCATCTATTGCAGATATGAATAAAATGATCTTTGAAGGAAAAGTTGATGAAGCAGAAGTTGGAAAGATTCAGGATAATATTGATTTAGAAATCAGTCTAGGGGCGATTGAAGATATAAAATTTCCAGCAAAATTAAATTTTATCGCTCCAAAAGGAACGGAGGAAAACGGAGCTGTTCAGTTTAAAATTAAAGCCGATGTAACCTTAGATGACACCTATTTCTTACGCGCTGGTTATAGTGCTAATGCGGAATTGGTATTGGAACAAAAAGATAGCGTACTATCAATTAAAGAATCGTTACTTCAGTTCGATAAAAAAACGGATAAACCTTATGTAGAGGTAAAAGTTGATGAAGACAAATTCGAAAGAAGAGATTTGAAATTAGGCATTTCTGACGGAATTAATGTTGAAATCCTGTCTGGAGTGACAATGGAAGACGAAATTAAAGTCTGGAACAAGAGAGCTACGAAAGACGAAGACGAAGAAGATATTCGATAAAAATTAAGGAGCTCAATAGAGTTCCTTATTTTTTTTACCACCATAAGACAAAAAACTTTTTAAACGCTCCGGTTTTGGTTTTTAACCAACACATTGGGGAGTTTTTTCTTTGCATGCAGGCTTGAATCTCTTTTCGAAATGCATCAAAATTCATCCAGGAAACATGGGTATGAGGAGCAATTAACCAATCTTTTTTTTGTGGAATGTAAAACTTGCAATCTTTTAATTTGGTTAGCGAATTTTGTCGAATAAAAAATCCATAGATGCATTCATTATTCAGTTCCTTGAAACGAAATTCAAGCTGATCATAAGGCAAAAATAATTGGCATTTAAAAAGAACTCTTTGGATTGCTTTGGAAGGATTGAAATTGATTTTTTCTAAATAAGGACGAGTTGTATCCTTATGCAGTAACGGCAGCTGATGATGTTGTAAGCGATTTAATTTCGCTGCTAAGGAATCGCTATTGTTTGGACCAATACAGAATTCAATTTCTTCATTTCCTCTTGTAAGATCAACAATGTAAAATTTACAAGACAGTTCTAAATGATATGGAATAGCTGATTTCTTAAATACAAAATCAATTTCTCCAATTGTAGTTTTTTCATCCTGGATTTGAATATTTTCCTCAATATCACTGAATTCAGAATCACGTCGTAGGCAGAATGAAATAAATTGTTCCACATATTTTCCGAGTCTTAATTTTGGATTTAATACTCCGTCAAACTTTTGATTATCAAATGAATAATCAAACTGCGTTAATCCATTTAATTCGCCATTCCATAGGAAAGGCATTTTTAAGAATCCAATAAATCGTTCTTGAATATTTCGATTGTTGTGGTCATTCATCTACAAACGAAATTACAATTCTATTTTGTAACTTTCTTTTTTTAAATTTCAATAATGCTAGTTGATAAGAGGAGCTTTCAATTCTTAACCGAATTAAAACAAAACAATAACCGAGATTGGTTTTCGGCACAAAAAAAGAGATATCAGGAGGCACATCAAAATGCAAAAGATGTGTTTGTCAATATTTATCAAAATCTGCAACATCATGATGAAATTGAAAAATCGAAAATGATGCGAATTTATCGTGATGTGCGTTTTTCAAAAGATAAAACACCATACAAACCTCATTTTGCTAATTCATTTTCAAGGTTAGGAAAGGAGTTGCGTGGCGGATACTTTATTCGATTAAGGCCTGGCGAGTCTATAGTGGCAGGAGGATTCTGGGAACCAAACAAAGAAGACATTTTTAGAATTCGCAAAGAAATTGAAATGGATGCATCAGAAATTAGAGACCTTTTGATAGCCCCAGATTTCATTACTTACTTCGGGGGGAAATTTGAAAGTTTTGACGAATTAAAAACAGCGCCTAGAGGATTTGATAAAAATCATCCTGATGTAGATTTACTTCGTAAAAAGGGATTTATTGCGGTCCGTAATTTTACGGATAAAGAGGTGCTTTCCAATAATTTTATTGAAGAAGTGGATAAAACGTACAAGGCCTTGCGATCATTCTTTGATTTATTTAGTGATATCTTAACTACCAATTTAAATGGAGAATCCATTTTATAAGCTATGTTTTCAATTACCATAACAGTTCAGCAAGAACATCTTGACGATTTGCAACACGTCAACAATGCAGTGTATGTAAAATGGATGGAAAATGTCGCTGGTGCTCATTGGCGAAAATTATCAGAGGGATTTGATTTGGATCATTATATCTGGGTTGTATTACGTCATGAAATCGATTATAAAGGTCAAGCAACCCTTGGAGATGTGATTATTGCAAAGACGAGAGTAGGCGATTCGAGCGGATTTACTTCTGAGCGTTTTATCGAATTTTATTTAGAGGATAAATTAATCGTTAAAGCCAAAACGACCTGGGGGATGTTACACCGAAAGAATTATAAACCTGCACGTATTCGTGAAGATGTTTTACAAGTATTAAAACATAAGAGCTGATGCGCTTCATGTCTTAAATATTTAAATTATTATGTTACAATTCAAAAATTTAACAGAATTCAAATCCATGGTAGGTAAAGAATTGCCAAGTACCGAATGGTATACCATTAGTCAGGAAATGATTAATGATTTTGCAAATGCTACGCTAGATAAACAATGGATTCATGTTGATGAAGAAAGAGCAGCTAAAGAAAGTCCATTCAAAAGCACGGTGGCACACGGATTTATGTCTGTAGCAATGATTTCTAGAATGCTTGAAGGTATGTTTTCTGTTGAAAGTGTAAAAATGGGTTTGAATTATGGCTTGAACAAAGTACGTTTTCCTAATCCAGTGCCAGTGAATAGTAATCTTCGAATGCTAGCGACAATTAAAGATATTGAGGATATAGAAAACAATGGTGTCAAAGTCATATTTACTTGTGTTATCGAAATTCAAGGCAAACAAAAACCTGCATGTTATGCAGAGTTTTTAGCTGTTCTTTATGAATAGAAAATAATTATCGCAGTAATTCAGATTCAATGACTCACTTCGTAAATCCAATAAAAAAGATACTGATTAGGAAGGTTTTAATCGCTTGAAACCGGAAATTAAAAAGGAAGAACTGCCTCTTTGAATAAACTTGCCTTAGCTTTGAAAAAGCTATTCTCCAAATCAATAGCTTTCAATCGGCTATCAATTAACTTGGCTTCACGAGAATTTACTAAGAATAATGAACTGGATCCTAAATAGAATTTACGTTCTTCTGCTCTTAATAAGGTTCCATAGTCAACAACCATTTTCTGAGTTAGCTCATTCTGAAGAACAAAAGATTGCAGTTCCTGCTGAATCCCATCAATTTTATTTTTGATAACTACTTTAGTCGTTTCATTTTCAAAGATTTGATCCTGAAGCTTCACTTTAGCTAATTTTAAATCGCCTCTTTCTTTGCGCAAAAATAGTGGTAATTTGAAATTTATTCCTGCCTTATAATTATCAAAATTTAGTGAATTTGATTGACTCGGCGTTAGGGTTAGGAAGTTATACTCCACATCTAATTTTGGGAGCAAATTGTTCATTTTAAGACGCTTATCGATTTTCAAACTTCTAATTTTAAACTCTTGTCTACGAATTTTAGGATGCTGATTAATATCAAAATTCGCATCATTAAAAAGTGCAATATTCAAAGTTGTATCAATTATTGTCAATGTATTTACATCCGGAATCACATTTTCTTTTAATTCTACTGGTGTATTATCTGCCAACCATAGGAAGTTTGAAATTTCAAGTGATGATTTCACTAACTTTATACGAGCCTTTTCTAAGTTTAATCTTCTATTGGTAAGCGCAATTCCTGCTTCAACAGTATCAATCGCTGGCTTATCACCCGCAATAAATGCTTTTTTTGTTCCCTCGAATCGTAAGATGGCATTGTTCAAAAAGTTTTCGTAAACCTTTTTCTCATTGTAGGTTTTTAACCAATTGAAGTAAGTCACAGAAGCATCATACAAAATTTGATTAACCAATATCTGCTGATCTTGTTCTGCCTGACCAACAAAAAATTTTGCCTTTCGTAGCGAAGCCATTCGTTCATTGGTCAATAATCCTCTGGCTAATGAAATGGATACACCAGCACTATATAATCCGTTGAGAGGAACATTCGCTTCCGGATTTAAAAATGTTCCATCGTTACTTTCAACATTGGCTTTAAACTCAATTCCATACCAGGTCGGAATTTTGAAAATACCATTCAATTTGTTGAAATATTCGGTCTCTTTAAATTCTTTTTTATCGTAATCAATCTCAATTTTAGGATCAAAAGCACCTCTTGACTTCAGTAATTTGGCCTCACTTGAATTGATAATTAAGTTGGCCTGTTTTACAATAGGGTGGTACTTTTTGACATACCCTAAATATTCAGATAAGGTGATTACAGTATTCAAATCATCCTGTCCCTGAAGGGCAAAAGACAAC
>Ga0213864_10000370_pt1 | contig 20142 bp, 36 predicted proteins | sample PICome_5_FD_160078 | JGI IMG/M metagenome (GOLD analysis project Ga0213864, IMG submission 160078) | Coastal seawater microbial communities near Pivers Island, North Carolina, United States - PICO247 | ecosystem: Environmental > Aquatic > Marine > Coastal | place: USA: North Carolina... | reverse complement strand
CCCCTTACGCTTTGCAATGAGTTCCTTCTGCGCCTCCTTCTGCTTGTCTACGCGCTGGTCCTTCTTCCCCTCCTTGAACACCTCAATCTTCTCGCGGAAGTTCTGATCGTCCTCACGGAATCCGAGGGTAGCCTGAGCGCGAATCATCTCAATCTCCCTGCGGTACTGGTGCTTGACGGCCTCAAGCTGCATCTCTAGTTCGTTCTTGAGTTGCAGGGTCTGCGCCTCGAGCTGCGCCTCCATCTGCATCTCCTGCTGCTTGGCCTGCGAAGCCACCAGTGCGGCCTGCTGTGCCTGCTCGGACTGGACTTGGGCGTTCTGCTGAGCCATCTGCTGCATGCGCTGAATCCTTTTCTTGCGGCGCACAACCAACAGCCTCTCGGCCTGGTTGATGTCCTTCATGTTGCGGATGGCGATAGCGTCCTCAATATCCAGCTCCTTCTGAGCGAGGGAGGCCTGGATGTTCTGCTCTAGGTACGCCTTCTCAATATCCTCCATCTCCTTCTGCACCGTCACCCCGAAGTTGTACATGGGGAGGTTCCCGAAGCTGTTGAGCACGCTCATGTTCGTCTTCCCGATGGCGTTCTCATACACCCTGTACACTACGCTCTCCCGTGGCAGGACTTGCAGGCACTTCACTACGTCCTCGCACACCTTCTTGAAAAGAATCATAGAGGAGTTGGTGACGTCGTAGATGGCGTTATTCCCTGCAGCTAGGGCCTGCTCCCTCACCCCAACCAGGGCATCCCCCTTCGGGGTGGAGGCATCCATAACCTCGTTAATGCCCGTAGCGTCACGGATCATACGCAGGTAGTGGTTGTACAGCCCGATGAGCTCGTTGACGTTGCGGATGGCATTCCCAATCTCTCTGACTGGTGGGTTCTGGAACCCGCCCTCGGGGTTCTTGCTTCGGTAGTAGAACACCCCCGTCTGCTCGTAGATGTCGTGCAGCTCCAAGGGCTGCAGCTCCCCACCCTTTCCGAGCTGTACGTTCTCCAGCCCCTCGATGTCGATAATCAATCCGTCGGGCTTGGCCTTGGCAATAGCTTGCTGCAGCTTGAGGTGGGTGAGCTGAAGCATGTCAGCAAACCCGATGCAGCTATCGACAAGCGACTTGGGGACCATGTCCCGCATGTTGGTTGCCACAGGGGAGTACGACATCCGCGTGCGGGAGAGGTCGTGCATGTTCCTGGGCATGTTGGTCATTAGCCCGTAGTTGAACAAAAAGTCCGTCCCCATGACGTACATCCCCGTGTACACGTTCTCGACCTCCATCTTATGCGGGGTGCGAGAGAACACGCTGTTGGGCTTCTCCTTGTAGCTGTACCCCTGATAGAAGAACCCCGTGTTCCCGAAGCGATTCTCCTTCTCCTCGAAGTACATCGTGTCTACGGAGACGAACTCAAAGCACAGCACCTCCACCATGTACTCGTCGTACCCCGAAGAGTACTTCCCCGTGAAGTGGTCGTACGAGGTGGCGTTCGGTGAGGAGTAGTCCCCCTGCTTGTTCTTCTTGGAGGCCTTCTGAATCTTCTTCAAATCCTCCTCGGAGAGCTCGTCCCCAGCGAGGCGCTTCAGCTCACTGATAGTCATGCGCTTCACGTGCCCTGCGTAGACGAGGTCGTCCATGCTCGGGTCCTCGGTGTAGCTGTGCACGAACGCCCCTGGGTCTACGTACTCCACCTTCACCCCGTAGTTCGGGTCGTTGGTGCGCTTGGTTACCGCCATCCCGATGGCAGTCAGGTCAGACACGCAGCGGCGGTAGGTGTTGTCGTCGAAGTTGTTCCACTCCAACGTCATGTTAGTAGCCACCTGAGCAGCTATCTCTGCGTCGGTCTTGATGTTGGTTTCGAAGAGAATCTCTGCCTCCTCGAGTGTTTCGGGGAGCTGCTCGGGATCGTCCCCAATCGTCAGCCCCCCTGTCTCCTGCTTGAGTGCAATCAGCTCGTCGCGTGCCGCGACCTGCATCTGCATCATCCTTTTCTGCGCGTCCTTCTCTGACGAAGAGAGCGGGTCCACCGCCTCCAGGTTCGGGTAAGGAGAGCGCGAGAGGATTTTGTTGGTGACAATTCGTGCGAATTTAGCCAGAATGGGAACAGGGGTGAAGTCAAGATTAACAAGACTCCCATCCCCGTTATTAGGGTCCAGGCTAGTAAGTATCTGCTTGTAAACCGTAGTATCCTGTGTCCCGTTCGCATAGTCCCTGTTGCGCTCAAATATCTTCTGCCTCTTCCTGAACAGCGAGTTGTAGTCGTCGGCGTTCCCCCACTGCTTCTCTATGGCCTTGGCGTAGCGCAGCCCGTACTCTTTCTTCTCCTTCTTCTCCTTCGGGACCATAGGGTCAGGAAAGTTGGAGGAGTATTTTGTGTTGGAGTTCTGCATATTACGACTACTTGTCGTCAAATGCAAATATATTAAACTCTGCTAATTCCTTTGTACCTTCTAAAGAACCTCTTCTCAGCAAAATTTGTTGGGGGTTTGATAGGTTTCCCTTTCTGTGCGGCAAGCAGGGCTAGCCCCGAGCTGATAGTCAAGTCGAACTTGGTACGCTTGTCAATCTTGAACCCCACCCAGTCCTCTAGCGTGCGGTTGAAGTACATCTTCCCCATCTCCCCCGTCTCCCTGTTCACCCCGACGTGCTCGTGGATGAAGGCTTCGATGGCTTGCGCGTGGGCGTGGATGACGTCCTGAGAGTTTGACGGCACCCCCTTGGTCTTTACGTTGCTGTGGCTCCCAGGGACCTTGAGGTGGTCGGGCCTCCCCATCAGATACCCGTCGTATCCGCGATCCTCGAAGTACCTCGCTATCCCGTACTTGTTGTTCTCAATCAGGATGGGGTACCCGTAGTAGAACGCGCACATGAGCACGTCCTCGTAGAATATCTTGGCTAGCGGGGGGCGCGAGGCGTACTCCACAACGAAGGTGTTGCTCAGCCTCCCGTCGTCCATAGTGAACTTGTTGTACAGGTGCAGCGCCCCCTTCGACCCCCTCCCGTCCAGCGTAGCGTCGAGGTCGTAGGAGTCAACACCACCGCAACCGAACTGCGGGTATGGGGGGACCAGCTTCCCGTACTCCATCTTCTTTACGTTCCGAGTCTCTACAGGGGGTAACCACGAGACGTAGAACCTCCCCTTCGGGTCGGGGGAGAACACGACCTCCTCGTCCTTCTTGTTTTCTTTCCATATGAGGTTGCCTCTAACGACAGGGTTGGGGAACAGGTCGTCGTTGTACTCTACCTGCTCGTATATCTGCCCGACGTTGAACAGGCTCCCGTCGACGCTGTCGCGGAAGGCCTCGTCTTCGGTGAACGGGAACTGCCTCACCACCTCGTTCAGCTCCGAGGCATCGCTCTTGAGGCTGTCCCTCTCGTTCTTCAGGAACGTCTTGGCCCCGAACTCTATGTACTCCCCGTCAATCCCGACCACGGGCTCCTCGGGGTCGTCGACTACGGGCCTCCCGTACACGTCAAAAAATCCCTCTAGCGCATCGTACGCTGGGATGAACAGCCTGTACAAACCCGAGCGGGTGCGTCCGTTTGCGTTGCGCTGATCGGGGTCGGAGTCCATCCACAAGTCCTTGTACTCGCTCCCCCCTTTATCCATAGGGTTTACGGTGCTCCCCACCAGCGCCGTCCCAACCACCTTCCTACCCACAATCAAGCAGGTGCGCTCTATCCTCCACGCCTCACGGATATCGACAGGCTTCTCCCACTTCCCCGCCTCGTCGAGGTAGAGCATGTGCAGCTTCTCCCCGTCGTAAGCGTTGTTGGTGGTGTTCTTCCAGTTGATGATGCTGTTGAGGGCGTCCCCTGACTTTGTGGTCTTGTTGTTCTTGGTGATGCGCTTGGAGGGTTCGCGGAAGGCCAGCTCCATACGCGGGTTGGTGGTGCCGTCCTGTATGGGCTTGAAGAAGAACGGGTAGTGGCGGAACATCTGCACCACCTTCTTCATGAAGATATTCTCTTGGGCGTCCTTACCCGTCTTGCTCTGTATCCCGAGCAGCTTGTCCTTCACCTGTGTGGCCTCGTCGAGCAGCACAGAAGAGCATATGTTCGTGTACCCCGAGCGCCTGCACTTGGTGTAGAGCTGACCTATGCACCGTGGGTCGGCTTCGCAGGCGGCCATGTGTATGAAGATGGTGCGCTGGAACTCCAGATAGTTCGGGTACCCGATATCGAACTTGGTCCACTGCAACGCCATATAGTGCCTCCCCGTTATGTATGTCGGGACGCCGTGGTTGTAGAACCACACCCCCTCCCTGCGGCGGCGGAACTCCTCTTCGATGTACGGGCGGAAGCGGTCGCGGAACTCCTTCGGGGACTCCCCCCACTCGTCCATGCTCTTGAGCCTCTGCAGCTCCTTGGGCATCTCCCCCCTCCTCCAGTACTGATCCTGCTTGGGGAGGTCGTGGAACAGAATCTTGCTTTTTGCGGGGCGCTTGGGCAGTACTATGACTACCCCGCCGATTTCTTCAACGAGGCCCTGCGTTCCATTGGGGCATATTGCTACCCCAGGTTCTGTATACTCCTCGAGTTCTACGAGGGTCACGACAGCTTATGAAACACCCCCATATCCTCTGCGTAGCTTTCGCAGTGCTTGTTAGAAGTACAGGTGGTGCAGATGAAAGCGACGCAGACAAGCAGGAGCGTCAGTATTCCTTTTGTTGCCATTTTAGATTTACGCTATCCACGTACGACTTAAATAGTGTGTCGTTACGTGAGTGATATACGGTGACAACGTAGTAGTACCCAGGGGAGTTATTGGTGGGGTCAGGGTACTCCACCCTCTCGTCCACCTTGAACCCGACAAAGGCGCTATCCAGCACCATCCACGCAAGGTAGTCGGGATAGATTGACGCACGGTAGCGGTCAATCCCTGGGGTCTTATCCAAGTTAATGGGGATGGTCTGCTCCCCCTTCTGAGTGACTTGAGTTACACTCATGTACGTCCCGCACGCACCGAGCAGGCTGCAGCACAGGCACAGAATCAGGAGCTTACCCCCGTCGAAGAGAAACTTCTTGTTCATGAATTGAACTTTAGTCAATTCAAATATAAGAATATTCTCGATAATCGTTAGGAGTTTCTCCTTTCAAATGTTCTTTTTCTGTGGCAATTAGCGCATCTTATCTGGCACTTGCGCATCTCGTTTTTAATGCTATCTATGGAATAATAGCATCTAACCATATCAGAAACGTTGCCTCGCTTCTCCCCTCTTACGTGATCGAAGTCAAGGACGATAGGGTCACCCTCCCCACAGTCTACGCAAGAGGCAAATGACTTAACCCTGTTGACGAACTCCTTGTTGATGTGGTACTGGTTTGAGTTCCTGTTCTTGGCGGTACTGATGTACTTCTTTCTGTGCTTCTCGTAGTTGCGGCGCGAAGCAGCCCTTTGGTCCTCCTTGTTCTTGTACCCCATTACTTGCTAAACCGCTCAGCAAAGCCGCCAGAGTAGTCCTTCTCCTGAGCTATCTCCCCGCTGTCTTTGAGGTCCTTCACCATCTGCTCTAGCCGCTGGCGCTCTACAAGGAGCTCCTTGCAGTCCACCGCCGTCTGCTTGATGCTCGAGAGCTCCGCCTTCCTCCCTGCCCCTGAGAGCTCAGGATCGACAGGCTTCTTGACCTCCTCAATCATGTTGTTGATGGCCACCTCCATGCTCGCCATCAGCCTCTGCGCGGCAGAGACGGTGGTGAACTTACTCCTCGACATACAGCAGGTCCTCGTTGCGTACACGGTAGTACTCCTGTCCGTCGATAACGATGCTGTAGTCGCGGTTGACAGGGAACCCCACCACGTCCCCCTCCTTGATGCTCAGGTCCTGGGTCTCCTTAGTAGAGAACGCCAACCTCCCCTTGGTTACCGTCGGGGTGGAGAAGCTCACGACCTCGATGCTAGTATCCTGCGTCGGGGCGTCCTCCTCCACTGGGGTCAGGAGCACCCACCCCCCGAGCGGAGAAATCTCCCCCTCTTTGTTCTTGTAGGCGATGGCTTGGTTGTTCACTGTATGTTCTGGTGTGTATCGTACGAGGTAGTGATTGTCCTCCCCCGTCAGGGGCTGGCCTTCGTTCATCACCACAAGGTGGTGGAAGTACAGCGTATCCCCTACGCTCACCCCCGTGTCGTACTTGAACGGGACGGCAACGACAGGCCCTTCGGTTACCCTGTGCTCGAACTCGTTGTACTTGGTGTCTACGTACAGCTCCAGTCCGCTGTCTGTGGTGATGGTGTCGTTGGTGAGCTTCTTTAGCTCCACGACGAACAGGTCAAATGTTTTCATTAAAAATTCAAGTCGTATTCTACTACGCAGGGGAGCGACTCAATGGCCTTCCATAGCACCACCCCGTCTTCGGTCTGAATATACACAAGGTATCTAGACGAGCTGAACTTGTGCAAGTAGGCCTCGTCGTGGACGATAGCAGTCACCTCCCCACTCCCTGCACGCATACCGACGTAGTATGCCATCGCGTCCTTAGGGTTGCTCCCCAAGACAATCTTTCTAATCAACCCATCCATCAGTTCAGGCTTATCCCGAATCCATCTAAGAAGTCCCCCCAGTCGGGTTCGTCCCCCACGTCCCTGTTGCTATGGTATACGTGCTTGAAGAAATCCAAGACGTCGTCGAGCTCCTCGTCGTCCTTGATGTTCATCCCGTACACCGCCTGCACCATCGAGCTCCCGTCGGACTATTCGGTTACGCTACCTGTAAGGAAGAGGCACACGATCTCGTCACGAAGGTCGTACTCGTCGATGAGGTCGTCAATCTGCTGTGCTATAGACTGAATTTTCAAAAAGAACACCTCTCTATCCATACCTTTACTATAACACTTCAATTGATGCCGAAATCCAAGAACAGTAAAAAGAAAGTGTTTCGGGAGTTCTCGAAGCTCAATCAAATTTACGTAAAAAGAAACTACCTCAAGAACCTCAGGAACGTGCTAGCCCACGTAAGAAAGAAGCACAAGGTCATCCCGTCGCATATGTACTTCATGATGTGGGCGTACGACCTAGAGTTCTTCACCATGAGATACGCGGCACAGAACTACGGGTACCAAGAAGAAAAGGTGGGGGATAGGTTGGTGTACCCCCTGCAGAAAGAGGGGTACATATACAAGTACTTCAACAGGTTCGACAAGCGGACCTACGACTACCAGATGTTCAAGGATCGCGGGGTAAGCCACATGCAGCACCGAACCAGGTACTGCCTCACGCAGAAGGGGAGACTGCTGGTGCAAAGGGTGTACCGCGAGCTAGAGAAGGACGAGGACTAGAACGTACCGTTACAGTACTATGTATGTGGTTACCCCGTCCTCTCGGACAGACTTCATCTTCCTCCCCCTGTTCCCCTCGCTCTTCAAGGACACGTGCACCCAGTCGGGGTTCTCGTCATCCCCGAACTCCCAGATGAGCTGATCGTAGTCCAGGTGCAGGTCGATGAAGTGGAACAGGTCCGCGTTGGTCATCCCCTTGTACACGTCGGCGTCAAGGTCGAGCGCCTCCCCAGACATGTGCTGAGAGTACTTGCTCCCCCCGATGGCTTGGTTCAACGCCTTGCACCGATACCCTGAGCTCACGGCTATGGGGTGCTTGAAGAAGTCCCTGGTCGGCTGGAAGATGTGGTGAGCGATACGCTCGAGGTTCTTGATGACGTGCTCGTCAGGGGTGTTGTCGATTCCCCTGCGCAGGGCGGTGAGGCTCTTGGTGGCTTCCTTTAAGGTGAGGTTTTTTGATAGTTTCACTGCGCTTTCTATTGATGTCTTTCAGCTTGAGCCTTGGGTTGAAGTACCCCTTACTCCCCATCAGACGGCCACGAACACCTCAAGCTGCAACGAGGCGGTGTTGGCCTGGGCCCCGATACTCTCTACGTCCGCGAAGCTCGCCGTCTGGCTCCCCGTGGCGTTAGCATCCATCTTGGAGTTGAACAGCATGAAGCTCCCCCCAGCATCGAGACGTACGAAGTACTCTTCGCTGGTCCCGAGCACGCGCAGCGTAGCGTAGTTGGTTGTGTCGAGGTTGGTGATGCGCACGTACTGCGCCGTCTCGTCGATGAAGGTGCTCCCCCCAGTGGCCGCCCCGAAGTCCGCAAGCGTAGTCTCCGAAAGGGTGGGGATGTCAATCACCCTGTGCATCGCCTCGGTCACCCCCGTGATAGAGATGACGTTCTCGCTCCCGTGCTCAGCCCCGTTCAGGATGAGCTCCTCCTTTAGTGTTACAGTTAGGGTTGCCATAGATGCGAAAATACAAAATTAAAGTCTACCCTCTTGCTTCATAGCCAGCGCAATCGCTACCGCCTGCTTCTGCGGGTACCCCTCTTTCTTCAGCACACGGATTTTGTCAGACACCTGCCCCCCTTTGCGGTAGGCGCGTATCTCCCCAACCCCTTCCCCGAGGCGAGCAGGGATGTCCACCTCCCACCAGGTGTTGCCTGCGTCGTCGGTAACCTTGGTGGCATCCAGCCCGTGCTTCTTCAAAGCCTTCGGGAGGCGGTCGTACCCCTTCATAATGCCTTGGGTGGCTTGGGTGGAGGCGTTGACTCTGTCTAGGTGTTCTTTGCGGGTTTGGATTCTTTCAAGCTGTTCATTCCAGCTATTAATATCCTTCTTGATGTCAATGGCCCTTCGCTCAGCCGCCTTCTCTATCGTCCCCCCGTGGAAGTTGATTTCCAGTTGACGGTCTTCAGGGGTCATCGCTTTGAGCTCCTTATAGGCCTGCTTCAAAGCGTCGTTGTCGAACTTCTCGATTTGCTCTCTGTAAACTGGATTAGTGTGACCAAGACTCCTAGCCGTCCTCACCCTACCCAAGTAGTCTATGGCTTTGTCTGCATCCATCCCACTCAACCCCATAGCGTCTACGCGGTCGGCAAGGGGGGATCGTACTGTCTTTCCAGTTACAGTATCGAGCTCCTCCATCATAGCGTCCAGCGCCCCTTGCTCTGTTTCGAGGTCGCGGCGAGAGCGGGAAACCTGAGCTTCAATATCCCTATACCCCTGAATCTTGCTCGTCGTCTCACCAGTCGGGAAGCGGAGCTTGTCTGCCCCCTTCGCCTCTTGCTCGAGGATGTGAGAGATAAGGAACTGGTCCTGGTTCTTGATAAGGTTGGCTTGCTTAGGGTTCGGACCACCGCGATACCCGCCCTCTAGGGCTTTGATGTACTTGTTGTTCTTCCTAATCAAGCCGTCCATCTGTATAGGTACCGATGTGTCTTTCGTTGGGAATCTTGAAGAGTCGTAATCGTACAGAATCCCATAGTTCGGCGATGTGTCAATCATGCGTTCAGAGGTGATGTCAGTAAATACATCCCTATCAGGCATTTCTTTAAGTACCTCCCTTATAGAAGCCTGAGGACTCTTCCCCTCTGCAATCTGTTTCTTTGCAAGCTCAGCAAATTCAATTTGCTTCTTAGCAACTTGTAGTTCTCTTGCTACGTCGTCTTCGCTAAGCTGCTTAGGAAAACTGAGCCCCACCTCCTTCTTCCCTGCAGGGCCACGGGCCTGGAGCGGGTCGGATTGCAGCTCAGAGATGTACAGCACCCCTTTCTCGTCAGGTCGCTCGAAGGTGCGGTAGTGCCCGATGACGTCAGTTCCATAGTGACCGTACTCAGTAGACTGCAACTCAGGGTCTTTGGTGCGGATAAGGTTAGCGCGAGGGGAGCCTTCAACCGTCTCCACACCTAACCTATCTACCCCATAGTCTGCGTACTCGTTAGTACGATCCATGTACGTGTCATGGTGTACAGACACTTGACCAGAGGTAAGGTCCCTGAACTTGTTGTAGTCCACCTTACTCTCACCCCCCATCTCACGCAGGGTCTGGAAGGCTTCAGTCCCCATCACCTCCTGCAGGGCCTCGCGCTCGGCTGCGGAGATGTCCTTGCTGTTGATGAGGTTCTCAATCTGAGAGACTTGAATCATCCCGTCCTTGCCTACGGCGTTCTCGAGCTTACTCCCTGCCATCAGCGACGGGAGCTGGCGTACGTTGACAGGTCGGGCGCCGCTCAGCGACTTGGTGTAGCCTTTGTCCCCGTATACCTCTAGGTGGCCTTTGATCAGGTTTGCTCGAGCTTGGTCCTTCTCTGGCCCCATCAGCTCCCTGAACTCCTTCTTCGGCATCTTAGCTGGGAACTGCTTCACTGCCCTCCACGCACTCTTCAGCGGCTTCTCAAGAACGTTCGGGATGAGGTACCCCGCCGCCGTCATAGCAGCGAACGTAGTGGGGTCCTGCTCCTGTCCGTAGATGTCCTTCCCTGTAGCGGCTACCTTGGCTAGCTCGGCGGCGTCAATAACCTCACCAGTTACTGGGAGGTAGCGCAGCACCTCCATGATATCCCCCTCGCTCTCTTGCTCCGCTATGACGTCCTTCTGCTCCTTTACGGTACGGAACGGTGCGTCACCACCGCGAAGCCTGAACTGCTGATCAGGAGGGGTGATACCTAAAGACAGCCTAGCGAGTATGTCGTTTGACGGTGGGTCTTCAGGGGGGTCAGGGACTAGGGTAGGGTCCTTCTTGGTGAGCATCCCCCCATTGTAGTACTTCTTCTTCTTCACCCTCCCCCCGAAGCGGTTGTCGCGCTGGAGGATATCGAAGGCGTTCTGCAGCTCCTCGCTGACCTTTCTCTCTCGAGGCTGTTCCTCTACTTCCTCCCCGAAACCAAGGTTGTACTCCTTCAGGTACTCCTCGGGGGTCTTGTTCACCCCAGGGACTTCAAAAGGTTTGTCGTCCCGAATGGAAGCAAAGTACTCCCGCGTACGCTGTCTACCAAGGAAGTTTGTCAGGGCGGCGACCTCGTCGGGGCGGAAGGTGAACTTCTCCCCTAGCTGCGGCTTGTACTCGCGGGTGAGGTCAATAACGTTCTTCATCAGCCCTGGGACCCCAGGGATGTTCCCTTCGAACCGCTGCTCCATTATCCTGTTCTGCAGGGCAGTGTCTGCAGCGAATGCCTCCCTGCTTACTCCTTTGAGCATCGGGAGGTCCTCTACTTCGCTATATAGCTGGCCGTACAGCCCAGTAGCTGTAGAAGAGGGGTTCATCATAAGCTGTCCCCCCGCCGATTCTACTTGGGCTACCCCACGCAGGAAGCGCTTATACCACTCGGGGTACTTTGTCGGGTCCCCAGTCACTGCTTCGGAAACTTTGTTACGTCCTTGATTTTCGCTACAGGGGATCGGGAGACGAACTTGCGCTTCCTGACCGTCCCGTCACGACGAATCTGTTCCACCATCTTCGCTGGGATGATGTACGTCACCCCATCTATTTCGATGTCGTACTCCCCCTTGGTGACTTTTCTGCGGGGTTTCCCCCCGTCTTGGTACTTCTTTGCTTTCATCAGAAACTAATCCTTGGGGTGACAAATATCCGATTTTCTTTCCGATATCTATCCACTTCTTCTTGCGGGATGTCACGCCTAACCCACTGCTTCCGCTTCTCATCCCACACGACATCGTAGTCTGGGGAGGCCCCTGTCTTCATCTGCTGGTCGGCCTTCATCACCCGAACAGCCTCCCTCCCTTTCTTCCTCTCATCAAGCAGCATCTCCTGGAGCTGCCTCTGGTCAGTGGCTATGATCTGGTTCTGCGGTGGGGGGAGTGGGAACTGCTTCCTCAATCCAATCGGGGCAGGTGCAGACTGTTGAGCCCGTACGGTCTTTTCAACCTCTCTCTTCACGGGGTGCAGGCTCTTTTCCGCGTCTGCTTTAGGTAACCCCATTCTCTTTATTGGGGTCATTGTTTGAGACGGGGACCTCACATCGACGGCATCGACGGTCCCCTCAAAGCCACCACGAGTGCTAGTAACAGCGTCAGGGTACTTCTCTATCAACCTAGCTAGCTCTATAGCTTCATCAAAGGCTGTCCCCTGCCCTTGAGTAGTAAGCAGCTCCGCCCCAGAGTAGATTATCCTGTTAGCCAAGTCAGAGTAGACATCAGTAGGGGGCTTCATAGCAGCCTTAGCTTTGTCTGGTAGGCTGCTGTACTGAGACACTACTTCGTAAAACCTCTGCGGGTTGTCAATCCCCCTGCTCACCATCCTGTAGAACTCTTCAGGCGGCATCCCCCTAAGCTCCTCGTCGTACTCCTCAGGTGACATACCCTGAAAGTAAGGGGACTTTTGAGACCCCTTGTAGCTACGATCAAACATCATGGCCGCTAGCTCAGCCATCCTTCTCCTCTCCTGGAGCTCCTTATCGGACATAGGGGGAGGGGGGTCTTTCTTCAGTCTCATCAGTGCACAGCTATCCGCGATTGTGGTTGTATCTAAACCGCTTTACTCTGCCCTGCGTATTTGCTTTGGTGTTACCGAACCAAAACCAAAACTCTGACGCGGTCTCTATTACCTAAGCTGTCATCCTTCCCCCTCTCGCGGCGTAGCTAAGTTAGTGGTTTTTTTTGACAAAGTCAAGTTAAAGTATTACTTTAAGTGTTTCCTTGCAGGCCCCGCCAAACCTAGGAACAGCTTCATGGGGTACGGAAAACGTTTCCGTCGTTCCCGATAGAAAGCGACAGAATCAGTCGTAGTAGTACCAACCGATGTCCTTTATGCGAATCTTAGTGTCACCGAAAGAAGACGACCCAGTGCCGTTGGTGAATTCAATGACCAGCCTAATAGTAGAAGTCATAGTTTTAGTATACTGACCAGAAAAAGTGTAAAGAGTGTTGGGGGTGACATCCTTGTTAGAAAAGTACGCACCAGGTAGACCAGCATAAGCCCTAATCATTGGCATCTTATCCGAATCACCCTCGCACTCAATACTCATCTTGAAGTAGTATTTCTTCTCCGTAGTAGGGAGAGGCGTGTCAAAGTCAGAAGGCAGTATATGCACACGACTAGAACTATTGGTCCCGCCAGGGTAAACAATCTGCAGCATCCCGTCAACACCAGAAGCACTCGTCTCATTGAACGTGATTACAGGAGTAGCACCGAAATTACGCTCCCAACCGTCGTCGCTAGTAACAAAGTCACTGGTGTACACGTTTACACCAAGCTCAAACGACTCCGTAGTGCTTAATGCACCCATACCAAAACTTTTCATGAAACAAATATACAGAATAGTAATATAGAGGGTGGGTAAAAAACGTGTCCATCGTACCCATGAAGAATCGCTAGATTGTACCTTTAAGTCGATTGTTGTGAAATGAAGAAAGACAGCTTCCCCTATGCCTCAGCCCTAGCCTTGGTATTAGTGGCCGCTAAGATGTTTGATGTGATTGATTGGTCCTGGTGGCTGGTGCTTGCACCCCTGTGGGTTGCAGTCCTGATCATGGTTGTGGCAATGGCTGCATACGTAGTCCTGCACATTAGAAGGTGAGTAAAATAGAGGGTGGGGAGAATACGTCCCCTACCACGCCCCCGCACGCGACCCGAAACGGTCTCCCTGCCCCCGTCCCCCGTCCTGTTTAACGATTCCGCGCAAACATTTGACGTTTTGCTATGGCCCTGGGGATCAGCGATTTAGTGCGATGCAGTTGGAGTGGTGGTTTAGCAGGGGAAGTGTAACTCACTCACAATCAGCTAACAAACCCCACTCCCCTATCCCCTATACGAAACTCCTCCCCACCACCAAAGGGATTTAGCATCTCTTCTGATAATGCATGTAGGTACATATAGTGTCGCTACATTGTTATGCATGCATAGCAATTTAGGGTGAATGCAAACAGGTGTGAAGGAAGCTGTCCTTGTTAACACTTCTTTGCACGATCGGCTTGCATTTGTGGTTGTCCTGACATGACCGCAAATAAGCGTCTCTAAGCGCATTTTGGGTCTCTGTGGTAGCGTACCATTAAAACTTCGAGATATTGCATTAGACGCGTTTTTAACAGTTGTTATCCCCCAGGACTTGCATCGTATGTGGTTGGGATTGTATACGCGTGCGCGGTTCCTATATGCGATGGATGTGAATACTCATTAACATCTGTTGGCTTGTGTATGTGAAACCGATGTAGAAATATTTGTGGCAACAAACACAGAGACATGACATACACTATTCACTCCAACAAGCTCGAGGACTTGCTCACCATCAATCTCATCACAAACTTGGAAACTCGGCGCATGATCAAGCGGGATGTGGACAAGAACGGTTCCACAGTTCACGGCCACTACAAGTACTTCCTCACCGACGAAGGCTACGCAGTACAGGCCGCTTGATTAACACCCATTGGCTTTAGTATCTGAATACAATACACAACATTTGTAGACATGGAATTCAACATCAACACAGACGCCACCCAAGTGTGGAACGACAAGACCATCGCGTTTGCTCGCGCTATGGCAGACAAGGGAGACCTTTGGTTGCAAGACGAGACGGGAGCTACGTGTCCCACCCCATCGGCCATCTGCCACAACACAGGCTTCGGGATGTCCTTCGAGGACGATGGCGTGGTCATCTATTGGGACAGGTTCGGTACAGGCAGGGGGGCCTACAAACTCACCAACGTTGGGGATGCTCTTGCCTTCATGACCAACGCACCACATGGTGACGATGCATCCGACGAGGAACTCGACAGATGGGAACGGTTGTGGGAGAAGCAATACATCAACCACTAATACTTACAGACATGGAATTCATCAAACTCACCCACGACAGCAGCGTCGAAGATGCCAAGACCTACTTGGTGCAACTCGCCCAGTCCCCGTTCCATTACCACTTGGACGACAGTCTCACCGAGGACTTCAATTGGGCAGACTCCCCACCTGATCCTGAGACTCTGAAGGTGATGCAGTCCAATGCCGACATACTGTGGTGGATGCATCTCAACGACATCATGAAATGGGACGACACATGGGATGTCTACCACGATGCATGGAAAGACCACGAGCGCAAGCAATCAATCGAGAACAACAAGTAATACACACAGACATGACCTACGAAATCACCCTTACCGATGCCATCCACGATGGCGAATCATGGACAGCCAATGGCAGCATCGTCCACCGACACACCATCCAACTCCCGAACGACCACGACGATTGGGCCCCGATGCGACAGGCACGGAAGCTGTTCGGCTACACTAACGTGCGCGGACGATACATCAGCGACGATGCATGGATGCCATACCGTTCCACAATGATGATTTACATCACCGAGCAATACTGAAGACATGAACAGACTCGAGTTCCACATCTCCGAATATTACGTTCCCGCGTTGGTGAACGATGACCGAAGCTACCTTACCGATGAGGAGGAGCAACTCCTGGATGCTTTCCTCGAGGACAATCCGAACCACTACACAGTTGTGTACGAGGAGGAGTATCCTGATGATCCTGTGCAGTTCTACGGGAAGTGTGAAGTGTGCAACAAGTACGCTTGGGTATACGAACTGACCAACTGCTAAAGACATGATTGACAAGAACAACCTGAAACTCGAACTCATCGACGAACTGACCACCAAGGTGGTGGTTGCCAAGTACGGGATTGACATCTACGATGGGGAGAACCTGACCGAGCAGGCCCAGGACTACTACAACCTAATCCAAGAGGACATCGAAGACCTGATTGCGAACTACGAGAGAGACATCGAGACCTTGCAGCGTTAACACTGGTTGGCTTGCACAACTGAATAGAAAGAACAACATTTGTAGACACAATTAAACACACAACACAATGAACGAAGACAAGTTTTGGGATGTCATCCAAGGGATGAACTACACAGAGAAAGGACACAAGGGAGCAGGCCAGTACCTGATCCACGAGAGCGGATTGAGCACCGAGGAGATGCACGAAGTGGAGCGGATGGTGGAGCGAAAGGTGAGCGAACTATACCGAAGGTTCCACGACGACGTGAATGGATGCGGAGATGATGGGTTCAATGACCTATGCTTTCAGATAGTCTCTAACGGGAAGGAAGCCTTCGAGACTGCAACTGCCGAGTCTGCGCAGCAGATGGTGGACAACGACGAGTACCGAGAGAGTTTCAGCTACGCTTTCCTGGATTTGTAATCATTAACACCGATTGGCTTGCATAGGTGAATAGAAAAAGCAACATTTGAATACACAAAACGAGCAGACATGACAGACAAGCAGATAGAATCCTACGTACGTGACGTAGTGCAGAGCATGGACATTGGAGACCTCATCCAGTACGCCAACGAGCAACTCACCGAATACTACAAGAACAACCGAGACCTCGCAGAGGAGGAAGCAAAAGACTTTTACGCATGAACAACGTACACTACAAGGACAAGCCACCACGGACTTGGCTCCCCACCCTTCGAGCATTCGAGATTATGTTCTACCCAGCCACTGCCACCAAGGGTGATAGGGTCAGGATCAAGGACACAAGGCAGGACGAAACCAAGTTCCTCCCGTACTGCTATAAGACAGGGAGCATCATCGACCAGGCCTACTACTACTTGCTCGACAACTGCGGGATTGAGATAGACCACATGGTATTCAATAACGGCAGCGACAACCGAGACGGGTATCTGCTCACCACATCTGACGAACACACCAAACTGACATGAAAGTAATCGAACTATTTGCAGGGTCTCGAAGCATCGGCAAGGCAGCCAAGGTCTAATCACAATTCAATACACAACACCATGAGCAAAGTAGATACCACCCGCTACAACTTCGCACTGATTGCGACTGACGGGGCCAACACCTGCCAAATCTCCGCCACCTTGGAGTCTGTCATCAACACGATGAAATCTGTCCTCTACGACTACGTTGGGGATGTCTACGACTTCAACGGAGAGGACTACGACAAGTGGCTGACAGAGGTACACACGATGTTGCTTCGTGACAACGGCCACCACACCCTACGCTTCGGCAAGACCAGGGTGCTGCTCACCCTTTGCGAATACCAATTCAAGTATTAACCCACAAACCCAATACACAATGCCCAGCATGGACTACTGCAAGTTCGAGAACACCTGCCTCGACATGGCTCAATGCCTCGAACACCTGAAAGACAACCGACCCATCCCTACAGAATACGAGCTGCGAGGGTACACCCGACTGCTTGAGTACTGCAAGGACTTCGTCAAGGAGTCCGAGTACTTCCTCCCTCAAGTGACCGCTGCAAAAAACGACTTTGAATGAACCACGGCTCCCTCTTCTCTGGCATCGGTGGGTTCGACCTCGCCGCAAGGTGGATGGGGTGGGAGAACGTCTTCCACGTGGAGCGCGATCCCTTCTGCCGCCATGTACTGACACATCACTTCCCCAAATCAAAATCATATGACGACATCAAAGCGTTCGACGCAACTCCGTTTCGAGGACGAGTACAAATCATTTCAGGTGGCTTCCCCTGCCAACCTTTTAGTGCAGCAGGAAAGCGGGGAGGGACATCCGACGATAGATATCTCTGGCCGGAAATGTTTAGGGTTGTTCGAGAAGTTCGCCCCACCTGGGTCGTGGCAGAGAACGTTCGCGGTCTGCTTAGTTGGAATGACGGGATGGTTCTCGACACGGTGTGCGCTGACTTGGAAGGTGAAGGCTACGAAGTCTTCCCGACCGTTCTTCCAGCTGCAGGTGTCAACGCCCCGCACCGCAGGGACAGGATCTGGATTGTGGCTACCAACGCCAGTGGCATGGGACGGGAACGGAGGGGGAGCGAGGAAGCCGAAGGACGGGAAAGCCAACGACCTTGGGTACAGCCTGACTCTAAAGGACAGAGCAGCGGCGGGAATGCTTCCGACCCCATCAGCGACCAGCGACCCAAAGGGGGGCGCGACTCGAACCGATCCGAAGAGACAGAGGGATACGCTGGCTTATGCTATGCACGACCCAGAACGTGGGAAGACTTCCCATCTGTCCCCCCTCTTTGTGGAGGAGATGATGGGCTTCCCACCGAACTGGACGGCATCACCTTTCCAAAGTGGAGACGAGAAAGCATAAAGGCATACGGGAACGCCATCGTGCCACAGGTAGCATATCAAATATTTCGAGCAATACAATCACAATGAGCAAGCAACTACCGCAACACCTCAAGGAATACTACGAATCCCCCACCCCCATCCGCCTGCTGGCTAACGCCCTGGACAGGCGCATCCAAACCCACGCAGGGGTACGCACGGTCGGGTCGGTGTTCCTTACGCAGCACCTGAAGGAACTCCTCGAGGAGATGAACTACACAATCACCACCGATGAATAAAGTCCGATTCCACCTCGCCACAGGGGAGAACTACATGAAGTGGCAAGTCCGATCAGGGGACAGCATCACCTACTACGACCCGCACGAGGTCTCCCTGCACATGACGGGCTGCCGCCTGCGCAACCAGCGTGGTACGGCAGAGAAGATACTCAACGGTGAGAACAAGACAGTGTGTGCGTGGGTGGAGTGCGAGTCCGTACAGGTTCTCCCGCCTTCCCCTGCCAAGTCCCCTATCAACCCCGTCCGCTACAACCCACGCAAGTTCCCGCACTGGTTCAACCTTGCCCTGGAGGACATCGATAACCACACCTTCGAAGCACTAGCTACTGACAGCAGGCTGATTTACGAGGCATGAAGCAAATCACAACTGGTGTTAACGACCTTGACAAGTAAGAGAAAAGAGTATAGTATTACACAACAAACGAAACAGTACAATGAAACAATCCAAGCAAGAGCGCACGGTAGCATGGAACAACCTGAGCAGGCAGGTGCGCGACCTCCAAGAGAAGGAACATAAGATGCAGGTTTTCCTGCGTGTCCTCAACAAAGAGGCTGTCATCCACGACGAGGTATCCAGTAGCTGCAAGAAGAAGTTCGAGGAGCTATGCAACGACATCATCCCCAATGAGTGAAGACTACACCACCGAACCGAGGCTGATCCCCGTCAAGCACCTCGACTACGAGCTGCGGGTGAAGGCCAACAAGCTCCTGGACATGGTGCTGAACATGAAGACGATGTACTTCGACCGCGTGAGCGAGAAGGAGATGGAGCGCACCAAGCCGTACTTCGACCAGGCCTACGCCATAGCTTCAGACCTCTGCGAACACTACGACATACTCAAGTACAACAAGGACATCCTGCACGATCCGTCGGAGAAAGAGAACCGAACCAAGGGATTCTAATGATAACACAAGCACACCTCGACGACCTATGGGGGCAGATAGATGAGATGAGCGAACGCCTACTGGACAACCCAGAGGACAGGACCCTCGCCATCATGCTCAACGGTACGCTCGACAACTACAACGCTAAACTCAAACAGTACAATGAACATACGCACTACCCCCGAACAGCATCTGGCAATGATGCGAAGCATAGATAACGTCATGAAGCACCTCGTCAGCGAGGACAACCTCCCCCTGTACAAGGAGATGGTTGCGGTCAGGGAATACCTGCAGCAACTGACTGACGACTACGCCATGATGAGAGCGGCTATCGACCGCATGGCAGTCAACGAACTCGCCGCCCACGACAACCGATAACAACAACCCTTAAATACAATTCACAATGCAACAAGCAAGCAAGTGGACCAAGGAGGAGGTCCGCACCCTAAACACCCTCCGCAGCAAGAAGGTAGGATTCAAGTACATCGCCAAGGTGCTTGATCGAACCGAGATGTCATGCCGATCCAAGGCGTACTTCCTGGACCACCCCGACTACGAGAAGAACCATCGCAAAAAGAAGCGCACCTCATCCCGTGGGCAAATCAAGACCCTACAGAACGAGGTCAAGGTCTATAAGGGCAAGATTGCCGACCTGATTAGGGAGAAGAACGAACTCACGAAGCAGCTTGTCGAAGCGCGGGAGGTAGGGATAGAGTTCAGCAAGCGGCACGACGAAGCCGAGGGGGTTATCAAGGCCTTCCAGCTCAACATCCGTAACTACGAGCAGCGCATGGAGAAGCGCATCGAGGACTGCAAGCAAAGCAAAGCGCAATGAACATAAAGTACCTGGTCGCATGGAGCACCGACAGCGGGAAGGGGTGGGGTAGAGAGTACCGTACCTTCGAGGACTACCCCTCCGCAGAGCTGTTCTACGACAGCCTCAACAACAGGCCCGACTGCTACGAGGGGTTCATCACTAAAGTTCAAGACGAGATAGCATGAAGAAACTACTGCTCATACTCCTTGCAGCCGTTGTATCCTGCGGATGTATGGACGCCCCGATCATCAAGTACAGGGAGTGGGACCCCGACAAGCCGTTCATCATGAACGCATGGTACAAGGCCGACGACACGTACTTCTTCCAGACCCCATCGGAGTACGTAGCCAGGGGCCAGA
>Ga0213864_10000369_pt1 | contig 20159 bp, 13 predicted proteins | sample PICome_5_FD_160078 | JGI IMG/M metagenome (GOLD analysis project Ga0213864, IMG submission 160078) | Coastal seawater microbial communities near Pivers Island, North Carolina, United States - PICO247 | ecosystem: Environmental > Aquatic > Marine > Coastal | place: USA: North Carolina... | reverse complement strand
TCTCTCTATATGTAATATAAATGGTAAAGACTACCTATTTTATCATGATTCTTCTTTATCGAAAGGTGTTACTCATTTAAGATCTATCAAAATGACAGAAATTAAATACAAGGCAGACGGTTCTATTATTACCATAAATCCTTATCAGTAAAATTCAATTCTTTAATTCCAACATGAATATATCTTCTGATTTTAAAGTACATAAATTAATATTCGCACTTTTGCTTGTACTTTCCTACTACCCAGCAGTTTCTCAAACAAATTATTATGTGTCGGCAAGTGGATCTGATAGTAATGATGGTTTAAGCGACTCCACTCCTTATCTAACTGCTAATAAAGCAATTTCAATGGTTTCCCCAGGAGATACAATTTTAGTTATGAATGGAACATATAGAAATAGTGGATATGGAACTGTAGACGTTGCTACAAATTCAAACATGAATAACCCACATGTTATAACTATAGATAAATCTGGAACGCCAGGAGCATATATCACTCTAAAAAATTACCCTGGTCACAGTCCTAAAATTGAATTTGACGGTAAAGGAGGAATTGTTATTTCTAATGACATGAATTATATCATTGTGGAAGGATTTGAAGTTGAAGGACCTGCGGCAAGTATAACATACAGCCAGGCTATAGCTGATAGGAATTATAAAATTCAAGTTGCTGAAGATGGAGATGCGAATACAAATTACAATCATAGTTATTTTTCTGGAAAAGGAATTTGGGGAAACTTTGGTGCGCACAAACATATTATTATAAGAAATAATGTAGTATATAACACCGGTGGTTCTGGAATTCGATTTAATGATTCAGACCATATAACAGTCGAATATAATACGGTGTACAACACCACTTGGTGGTCATCTTCAGCAGAAAGCGCAATTGTTTTTGCGGAAACCATTGCAGAATCTGGAGATAACGGAACAGATGTAAAAATGATTATGAGAGGCAATGTTGTGTATAATAACTGGAATCGAATTCCATTTTATAAAACTCAAGAACCCGATAACTCGGGAAACACAAATCCCGAATATGGGACGGCAAGTTATAGTGATATTTTAGATGGACAAGGATTATATGTTACTAGAAGTGATGATAACTATAATGGAACTTTCTTATTTGAAAATAATGTTTGTGTCAATAACGGAAAAAATGGAATTAACTTCGATAATTCACTTGCAGCTGGTGCAATCTACCAAAACAATACATTATATTATAATGGAGTTCATGAAATAATTCAAGACTTATCTGAGGCAGAGGGAAATACTGCTCATAGAGGACAAAAAGTAGGGGGAATAAAGGCAAATAAAGTGAAAGACGCTAAAGCTGTAAATAATATAGTAGTTACTAGAGATAATATTTTCTCTGCTCTAGAATTTAATAATATGTCAGGTGTATATAGCGCGAATAATAATATATTCTTAAATGGTACACTAAAAAATCCAAGTGGAGTAACCAATGAGTTTGATAGTACAAATTTAATAAACAGTGACCCTTCTTTTGTTTCAGCCCCTGCAACAGTTAATGGTAGTATTGATATCAGTCAAACAAACTTTAATTTAATGTCAGATTCACCAGCGATAAATGCGGGAGATAATAATTATGCCTCTTCAATTGATATTAATCAAAACTCAAGACCTGTTGGAATTTCTCAAACTAGTTTTGAAGATGGTATTGGAAATTGGGTGCAATTTGGAAGTGCAAATTTGGGATTATCATCAAGTGAGTATGCTTCTGGAGAAAAAAGTCTATTCATTAGTAATAGAACATTCAATTATTCTAGCCCAAGACTTTACATAGATAACTTACTTAAAATAAATGAAAGTTATACGTTTTCAGTAAAAGTGAAATTAGCTAGTGGAGCATCTGGAACCGCTGATATTACAATAAGAAATGATTTCAACAGCGAAGTTACATTCACAAATTTATTATCAAGCCCTATCAGCGTAAATGACCAGAATTGGACCGAATTAACAGGAAATTTTACGTACACTGGATCAGATGAAATTTTTGTATACATAAAGGGTCCAACCGAAAGTGAAGGACATGGGAATTTTTATATTGATGATTTCTCAATTGTTCCTCAAGGTTCAAATCCTGTTGATTTTAACAATGTGAATTTAACAGTTGATATTGGAGCATATGAATTAATTGCTACTACCTGGAGCGGAAATATTGATAGCGATTGGAATACCTCAGGTAATTGGAGTAATGGAGTTGTAACAAGTTCTTTAGATGCTATTATTGGTGAAGTTGACAATGCACCAGTAATCAATTCAAATTATGGAATTGAAGTACATAATTTAACTATAAATGAATCTGAAGGAGTAACCATAAATTCAGGAGGTACATTGATTGTTAATGGAACTTCTTCTGGAAATGTTACCTACAAGAGAACTTTGGGAACTGAAAATTGGTATTTGGTAGGTTCCCCAGTTTCTGGAGAGACCTTTAATGATGCCTATGTGTCGGCGAACAATTTGGCTATAAGTGGCACCAACAATGCTATTGCGACTTATCTTACTGCTTCAAATGGCTGGTCTTACCTGCAAACAGGAGGGGGAGATACTTTTTCTGAAGGAGTAGGTTATTCTGTAAGACGAGCAGATGGTGCAGGTTCAGGAGATATTTCCTTCACTGGAACTATTCATACGAATAACGATGGTGTAAATGTTGTTTTAGCAACAACTGGTAATCGGTTTAATTTATTAGCAAATCCTTTTACATCTTACGTCAATAGTGCTAGTTTTTTAGCTAGTGAATCTGCTATTTCTGATTCCCAAACTATATGGGTTTGGAATCAAGGATTAGGTGTAGCTGGTTCATACGAGGTTCAAGGTATTGATGATACTTTTGTTTTAGCTCCAGCCCAAGGTTTCTTTGTAAAAGCTAATGCTAGTGGAGGTACTTTTAATTTTGCAGAATCTAATCAAAGTTCAACAGGCAGTAGTTTCCAAAAACTAAATACTCCCCAAATTAAACTATGGATAAGTGAAGGAGATGTGAAAAATTACTGTAGAATTAGGTATTCAGCTAATGCAACTATTGGCTTTGATGTGGGCTTGGATGGTGAAATGTTTGGCGGATCTGAAAGTTCTTTTGCTGTTTATTCTCATTTACTAGCAGATAATGAAGGTAAAAAGTATCAACTCCAATCCTTACCAAATTCAGAGTATGAAAAGATGGTTGTTCCTGTTGGTATTATTGCTGATGCTGGTGAAGAAATTACTTTTACAGCAGAGGTCATGAACTTACCTGTCGGTTTAAAAATATTCTTAGAAGACAGGCAAACCAATACCTTTACGCGTCTGGATGAAGCCAATACTGAGTATACCATTACGCTAGACCAAGCCTTAAATGATGTAGGGCGCTTTTTCTTACATACTTCTGCAAGTGCATTAAGCACACCAGAAGTTCATCTTGAAAATATAAGTGTATATAACACCCATTCGAACAACCTGCGCATTGAAGGCATCGCGCAAGGGAATGCTTCGGTAAAACTATATAACATGCTGGGAAAAGAGATTATGAATACTACCTTTATAGGAAATCACAAAAACGACGTGGAATTACCTAATTTAAAACCTGGTATTTATATCGCTAGCGTGTCTTCATCTAAAATAAGTATCTCAAAAAAGATTATAATTTATTAGATGTAAAATTAGTCTCTTTTGTCTTGCAATCCCTTTGGGAAAGCATAATATGCTCATTTTTTTGACTAATCTTTAAGAGTATGTTGATCTTTTTCTATTTGAGAATAGATAGGAAATTCAAAACATAAAATGAAAAGTACATTTATTTTCTTCATCATTTTCGACATTCAAAACCTTTGAAAAAAAGTCCAAATGTCTTCTATAATGGATTCATTAAGTAGTCCGTGTCCTCCATTTTCAACTCTCAAGTACCTAATTTCTTTATCGTCATCACAATTTTCATAAATGGTAAGCGTATCGCCATTAATTTGTTGAATATCTGGATTTAAGTCACAATTAAATTTCTCAGCCCATAATCTTGCACTTTCCCCCGCCTCTAGGAATATATGCCCAAATTTTGGACCTCCATCAATGGGAATTACATCATCTGCTGCACCGTTTATTTGATAGACCGATAATGCTCTCGTGTTCGGTTGTATTGGCAAACTCTCAATTAGTTGAGATACTACAGGAGCTATTGCTTTAAAATGATTCGTTTCTATACCTAATTTGTTGACCATACCAGAACCATTAGAAACTCCAATGGCATATGCTTTATCAAAATTTATATGGTCATAATTCTTTAATTCTTCAAAAATCATATCGACAAAAGCAACATCGTTTGCTTTCGATGGCTCTTTTCCTAAATTCCAAGATTCTAAAAATCCTTGAGGATAAATACCTATAAATTGACCCGAGCTTGTATAACTCTTTAAAGAATTTATCCAATTCGTATTTGATCCTCCTCTGCCATGAAAAGCAAATACTAATGGATAATTTCGATTGTTATCTATAGAATTTGGAGTTTGAATAATAACCGATCTTTCATATTCAACACCCTCAATAACTTGCTTTATATAGATAGTTTTACTTTCTAAGATGTATTGATTATCTTCATTGTCATCTGGTACAGAATTTTTATTCTCGCAGGCATAAATAGAAATAAAGCAAACAGAAATAAAAGTTTTTAATAAGAGTCTTAGGTTCATAAGATTTAATTTGTTTGAATTCGTAAATTGTAATTAAGTAAAATAACTTAATATGCCTATTACAAGTATTACAAGAATTACTGAAAAGATTACATCCAAAGTATCGTAGCTATTTTTATTTTCATTTTTCTGCTTATCTGTAAGAGTTCCAAAGGATAAACCAATAATTTTTTGATAATCTGGTGGATTGGTAAGAATACTGACTCCAACACATAAAACAACAGAAAAAACAAACATAAATATTGCCATATGTGCAAAATTGATGGCGGCAAAAGCATATAATACTCCATTAATGATTTCACCATTTTCAATTTCTGATTGATAGTAAATTTCTGAACCTAAGCGAACAATCAATAGTCCGAAACCTACCAATAACGTTGTTATTGATGCAGTCGCATTTGTTCTTTTCCAAATAACTCCTAATAAAAATACTGCTGTTACCGGTGGGGCAATATAGGATTGAATATTTTGAAGGTATTGATACATAACTCCCCCTCCAATTTTTTCCATAATAGGTATCCAAATTATTCCTAAAACGACAATAAATCCAGTGGCTATTTTACCCGTATTTAGCAATGTCAACTCACTTGTATTGGGTTTTAATTTTTTATAAATATCAATCGTAAAAATAGTTGAACAAGAATTAAATACTGATGCCAAAGAGCTCATTAAAGCAGCCATCAATCCTCCGGCCACCAAACCTTTTAAACCAACAGGAAGAAGTGTCTTAACAAGCATAGGAAAGGCCCTATCTGCTTTCTCTACCAAAAATAATTCTGGATTTTGAATAGATAATGCAAATGCAATAATTCCAGGAATTAAAAAAATTAAAATGGGTAATAGTTTCAAATAGGCCCCAAAAATTGCACCTCTCCTACCAATTTTTATATTATTTGCCGCTAGAGTTCTTTGAACGATGTATTGATCGGTACACCAATACCAAATTCCAACAATTGTCCCTCCAATTAACAAACCTGTCCACGGAAATTTTGGATCATTAATCGGTCTCCACATATTAAAATGATCTGGACTTACGGCTTCTACAGTCGCTCGCAATTGAGACCAACCACCCACTTCTTGTAGACCCAAATAAGTTATTATTATAGACCCTGTAATTAATATAATGGTTTGAAGCGTTTCTGTGTAAATTACCGCTTTCATACCTCCAATGATTGTATAAATACCAGTAAAGACGACAGTTCCAATGGCTCCATACCAAAAAGGAATGCCTAATAATTCTGAGACAACAATTCCTCCGGCATATATGGTGACCGAAACTTTTGTTAAAACATAAGCTACAAGTGAAAATAAAGATAAAAACCATCTGGAACGATCATCAAATCGTTTTTCCAAAAACTCAGGCATTGTAAAAGCACCACTTCTGATGTAGAAGGGAAGGAATAACCATCCTAATAATAATACAATCCAGGCGTGTAGCTCGTAATGGGCCAATGGAGTACCTGATTCAAAGCCTGTTCCTGCAAGACCCACAACATGTTCTGATCCTATATTTGAAGCAAAGATAGAAGCTCCAATTACAAACCAACCTACATTTCTTCCGGCAAGAAAGTAATCTTCTGTATTTTTATTTTTTTGAAGAAAAACCCAAACTGCAACTGAAATTAGTGCTAAAAAGTAGATTCCTAAAACAATCCAATCTAAACTTTTCAGAACACTTGAAGTGAATAGGAATTTTGTAACCATTAACAATTATATTAAATGTATTGATTTATAATATTTTCAAATAGTTCTTGTTTTCCACTTTTTAATTCAAGCTCTCCATTTTCTAAAGCAATTTTATATAAATCTGTCAACTGTAATTTTCCATCTTCAAACTCTTTTCCCCTTCCTTTATCAAAAGAGCTATATCTATCCTTTCTTAATGAACTATAAGAGGATGAATTTATTATTTTATCGGCAGTTATCAATGCCCTTGCAAAAGTATCAGCACCTCCAATATGAGCATAGAAAACATCTTCCATGTCTATCGAATTTCTTCTAATTTTTGCATCAAAATTTACTCCACCTCCTTGTAAACCGCCTGCTTCCAGAAAAACTAACATAGCTTCTGTAGTTTCTAGAATATTATTGGGAAACTGATCTGTATCCCATCCATTTTGATAATCACCTCTATTTGCATCAATACTTCCTAACATACCTGCTTTGGCAGCAACTGCCAATTCATGCTGCATAGTATGCTGAGCGAGTGTAGCGTGATTGACTTCAATATTCATTTTAAAATCTTTGTCCAATCCATACTCTCTTAAAAAACCAATTGCAGTAGCGGAGTCGAAATCATATTGGTGTTTCATTGGCTCCATAGGTTTTGGCTCAATAAAAAATGTTCCTGTAAATCCTTGAGATCTTGCATAATCTTTTGCAATTGTTAAAAATCTAGCCATATGATCTAACTCACGCCCCATATCTGTATTTAGCAAAGACATATAACCTTCTCTTCCACCCCAAAAAACATAATTTTCTCCTCCCAATTTTATTGTGGCATCAAGAGCTAATTTCACTTGCCCTCCCGCTCTTGCCACTACATCAAACTCAGGATTGGTAGATGCTCCATTCATATATCTTGGATTAGAGAAACAATTGGCTGTCCCCCAAAGTAATTTCACCTTTGTTTCTTCTTGCTTTTCCTTGATATAATCTGTGATAATTTCTAATCTTTTCTCTGATTCGGAAAAAGTTGGAGCCTCTTGGATTAAATCAAAATCATGAAAACAAAAATATTCAAAACCCATTTTATTAATAAATTCAAAAGCAGCGTCTGCTTTATTTTTTGCTGCAGTTATAGGGTCTGAGGACTGATCCCATAGAAAATTTTGAGTCCCTGGTCCAAAAGGGTCTGAACCTTGTCCACAGAATGTATGCCAATAAGCAATAGAAAATTTAAACCAATCTTTCATTTTCTTACCAGCGACAATCATATCTGGATTATAATATTTAAACGCTAAAGGATTATCTGATTCTTTTCCTTCAAATTTTACTTTTTCTATGCCTTTAAAATATTCTGTATTTGCCATCTCTTTATATTTTATTTTTTAAGTATTAGTTCCAATTCTTTTTTCCAATTATTATAGGCTCTTTTATAGGGTTCCTTGTTTTTTAGAGGCATAAAAGTCATCACATGATCATTATTCATAATAAGTTTTCCGAACGTCTCAAAATCTCCTTTGTGAAGACTCACAGCTCTCGCAGCTCCAACAGCTCCTGTTGTATTATATATCTCTATCTCTTGTTCTATTAAAGTAGCTACTGTATTCGCAAATATTTCTGAACGAAATAGATTATCGTTCCCTGCCCTTATCACATTAGGTTCAATACCGTCTGATTTTAAAATCTCCATTCCATAAACAAAGGAAAAAGCGATTCCCTCTAAAGCAGCTCTGCATAAATGCGCTTTATGATGCGTATTTAAATTTAAATTTAGAATTCGAGTTCCAATTTGTTCATTATTTAGCATTCTTTCTGCTCCATTACCAAAAGGAATTAAACATAAATCTTGAGAACCGATTGGGATTTCTGATGCCAAATTATTCATTTCTTCATACGAACTTACAGACAGGTTATTTAATAACCATCTATATTGTATTCCCGCACCATTTATATTAAGTAGTTTACCTATCAATTGATTTGATTGCCTGTAATTGACATGCGCAAAATTATTTACTCTTGTACTTTCTTTACCCGATAAATTTTTGGTGACAGCATACATAACACCAGAAGTCCCCCCTGTCGCAGCAACTTCACCATCTTTAAAAACATTTAAGGAAAGTGCATTATTAGGTTGATCTCCTGCTCTGTAATAAATCGGTGTTCCTTCTTGAACACCACTTTCTAGTTCACCTTTTTTTGAAACTTTTGATTGAAGAGAAAATGTATCTACGATATCTGGAACGAGAGATTTATCAATGTTGTAGTAATTGAATAGAAAATCTGCTAGGGAGTTATTTTTAAAATCCCAAAATATCCCCTCTGAAAGTCCAGATATTGTTGTATTAATTTCATTTGAAAATTTATAGGCAATAAAATCACCCGGTAGCATAAATTTATAGATTCTTTTATAAATATCTGGTTCATTTTCTTGTACCCATTTTAACTTTGAAGCTGTAAAATTTGCCGGAGAATTTAATAGGTTAGCGTTACACAATTCTTCTCCAATTTCTGTATATGCTTTCCTTCCAATTGAAACTGCTCTGCTATCACACCAAATGATACTTTTTCTTAAAGGCTCACCATTTCTATCTATAATTACCAATCCATGCATTTGGTAAGATATTCCTATGCCTTTTATTTGACTTCGATTAACATTAAACTTGGTCTTTAAATCTTTTATAGCATTACAAACATGAAACCACCAATTATTAGGGTTTTGCTCTGCCCATCCATTTTTCTGAGCGAACATACCCATTTCTTCATCTGGCTGCTGAACAACCCCTATACTTTTGCCCGACGAAATTTCTACTAATGCAGCTTTAATTGATGAGCTTCCTATATCTATACCTAAATGATACATTGAAATAAAAATATGATATTCAAATGTATTTTAATAAAGAAAATTGCACTACAAAAAATCAAGCAATCATTGGTAAACTTGAAGCAAGTAAACCTATATAAAATCTAATTTATTAAAAGAGTTAGATAGCACTGAAGCATCATTTACTTGTAACCAGTTCTCTAAAATGGTTGCGTAAATTTCTCTGAAGTCTACCGTGTAAATTAAATCACCATTATTATCAAGATGCAATAGATCTGGAGCCAAGTTATAAAATCCTTTCTTTTTTAAATTTTCACCGATGATAAAAACATTATTTGCAGCTCCATGATCTGTTCCTCCGGCTGCATTTTGTTTAACACGCCTTCCAAACTCAGAAAAAGTAAGTATTAAAGTATCTTTAAACGTATCATTTTCAATTAAATCATTTACAAATACCTCAATTGAATTGCTATAGGTTTTTAAAAGTCGGTTTTGTCTTATTGATTGATTTGCGTGCGTATCAAAACCTCCCATCGAAACATAATAAACCTTAGTGTCAATTCGTGAATTAATAAATTCTGCCGTTGTTTTTAGTTGCTTACCAAATGGATTATTGGGATATTCAAATGTACTCTTATACGTTTTTGATGTTTCGTAAATATACTTCGAAGATGATTTCGCTTCAATCATAGTTTTGTATAAATACCCTAAATTATGTTCGCTCAAATGTTCATCACTCTGATAATTTAAAACCTTCTTAAAATATGGAGTTTGAGTATTTGCAAATAAAACTCTTGGATTTCTTGTTGCAATACCATTCATATTATGTCCTTTCATAATTAAGGATAAACTATCATCTATCTCAATTCCTGAATGGGGTATTTTCCCATATTTTTCAATATATCTTCCCAACCAACCTGTATTTAAAAACTCAGAAGACTTACTCGCTGTATACCAGATATCTGAAGATCTAAAATGTGACCTATTCGGATTGGGATAACCGACATTATTAATGATCGATAAGTAGCCCTTGTCATAAAGGTTCTTTAATGGAGCTAATTCTTTGTGAAATCCAAGTTCATCAGTGATTTTAATTACATTGTTTTTTGAAATAGAAATACCTGGTCTATTTTTATAATAGATATCATTTGTGTAAGGAACAATAGTATTCAAACCATCATTTCCACCAGATAATTGAATAACTACAAGCTTTTTAAATCCTGAAATATTGTGTGGAAGATTTTCAAATGCTTTAATGAAGCTAGGAACAAAAAACAAACTACTAGCTAATGAGCTCTTTTGTAAAAATTCTCTTCTTTTCATCATGTAATCTTAACAAAGTTGATATTCTGGAACTGACATTAATTGAATGCAAAAGTTTCTATTTGATTTCACCTCTAATCCATCTAACAATTCTTCTGTATCTTCATCCAGATTGGTAATCAATAAAAAATCCATTAATTCCTTTGAAGATATTCGCTCATACTTCGCATTAAAAAGGTCCCAGTTTTTTGTTGTCTTTATAAATTTATTATTCTTTTTTGTCCTTTTATAATAGGCTTCAAAAGAATCTTCAAAAGCTCCTTTTTCCTCTAAATTTATGACTGCGTCATTTAATATAAGAGATGCTAATTTTAATCGAAACATTAATGTATTAGAATCAATCCAACTTTTCCCTCCTTTCCAACCAGACACATTTTCGGGATAAAGTAATACTTGCCCCATCATTCTCTGCAAGTAGCTTAGCTGTCTTTTCCTGTTAAAAGTCACGGGTACTACTTTTCGAATACCAGTTAAAAGTTCTATAGGTGATTTTATTTTTACACCAATATTTTCATCATTGTAAAACCAATCTGAGCGAAAAATATAGTACATTAAATTTCTTATATCGTAATTCCTGTAAAATACATTTGTAATTTCTTCTAAATATTTTTCATTAATATCAGGATTTATAAAATATTTATAAATTTTAGTACATATAAATTTAGCGCACTGTCTTTGCTCTAAAATGATGTCTATAATATCATCGCCATCAAAATTTCCTTTCTTGCCAAAAAAAGTTTTCTCACCATAATCGTGAAGCTTTTTTCTTAAAAAAAAAGTTCCATCAATTTTAAAAGACCAACCTGTAAAAGCCCGTGCAGATTCTTTAATGTCTTGCTCAGTGTAATGACCTACGCCTAATGTAAAAAGTTCCATTAGCTCTCTGGCAAAATTTTCATTCGGACTTTTTTTTCTATTCTGATTATTATTTAAATATTTACTCATAGAGGGCTCTCTTGCAATTTCTTTTACAAAAGTCCTAAAATCACCTAAGGCATTTCTTCTCAACGTATTATTAAATTGTTGAATATGAAATATTTGATTATCTCTACAAACAAAAACATTTGCCCAAAAAAGAGTCATTTTTTCTCTAAGTAATTCGTCTGAAAATGTTAATTTATCTATCCAAGCATAACTTAAATCTCTAACTTTTCCTTGACTTTTTTGCCTTAATTTTCGATATACCGACTCTCCTAACTCTTTGCGAAGTTGTCTAGGAGTTTTATTTTTAAATGATGAAAACTCAGATAAATCGATATCGATGTCAACTGAATTTTTAGAAGAGCGAAATAGATTTTTAAGAATTTTGCTTTTTGGAAATTTCTTAATTTTTTTAAATTCATTAATATCTACACCAAAACCTGCTCTCCAATAAAGATGTTTTATATGTCTTTCTTTCATTTTGGGTTATCTATTTATTAAGACATTAAATTTCCATAAAAGTTTAATCACTATTTATCATATCTAAGGTTACAACAGTTCTAAAACCGGTATGATCTGATCCTGAATCAATAGCCATTCCCATTCTTGCAGAGATTCTAAAACTAGCACAATAGGAAGCATGACATAGAAAGGAACCTCCTTTAATCACTCGTTCAACCTGTAATGGATTTGACGGACTAAATGATTCACTTGCTCCTTTAGGATTATTTAAAGGTTGGGAAATGTCTAATTCTTTGTAATGATTCACATTAAAATAATCATTTGTAATTTCCCAAACGTTTCCTAACATGTCATATAGACCAATACTATTGGGAGTGTAAGATTTGACAGGAGCTATTAATAAAAAACCATCTTCGCTTATATTTTTTGTTGGAAATACACCCTGCCATGTATTCGCATTTGAATTTAAAAATTCAGGATTATCACCCCAAGTATATATTGTATTATCATTTGACCCTTGAGCCGCAGATTCCCACTCAGCTTCTGTTGGCAATCTTCTATTTGCCCATTTACAATACGCTAAAGCATCTTCGTATGCGATATGCACAACAGGAAAATTATCTTTCCCTTCAATAGAAGAATCGGGACCTTCAGGATGTCTCCAATTGGCCCCTATTTTCCATGTCCACCATTGTTGATAATTAGTCATGTCTACAACTGCATTTACATTTTTATTAAAAATTAAACTCCCTGGTTGTAGGATTGAATCGTGGGGCTTTGGGGTACCAGGTGGAACTTGACTTTTAATATCATCCCAGTCAATTTTCCTTTCAGCTACAGTTACATAACCCGTTGCGTTTACAAAATCTCGATATTGCTTATTAGTTACCTCGGTTATATCTATAAAAAAACCATCAACAGTAACTTGATGGGCCGGTTTTTCCCTCTGCATAGCATAGGAATCTGAGTTTTTAGCTCCTCTTATAAACGTTTTACCTTCTACCCAAACCATTCCATCAGGAATTGGAATTTCTTCAACCGGATTCGTTTTATTTGTCTTACAAGCAAATATGAATACCGATATCATTAAATAAGTAAAACAATTTTTTTTCATTAAATAGATATAATTACATGTAATATGTAAATATAATTTTTTTAAAAATTAGAGCGAATTATAAAGAAAAATAATCCTCAAATTTTATAGGTTTTTACTCAAAAATTTCACCCATTAAGTAAACTGAAATTTAAATTTGTTTCAAGCTTTTTTTCAATTAAACTGAAAAATCAAATAAATAAGTCGGACTTTTTTTGAATTGCTTGACTAAAAAATCAATTAAAATGAAAAAATTAATAGGTACATGTATTTTACTGATATCTCTATCAAAAATAATAGCTCAAGAAAACTCCAACCCCAACGTTTTATTTATTGCAATTGACGACCTAAAACCTACATTAGGCGCTTATTACGACAATTTCGCTAAAACACCTGTGATAGATAACATTGCTAAAAATGGTACTACTTTTTTAAATAATCATGTTCAACAAGCAATTTGTGGTCCATCTCGAGCCAGTGTTCTGACCGGAAAAAGACCAGATTATACCAAAGTGTGGGATTTAAAAACTAAAATGAGAGATGTAAATCCAGATATTCTAACAATTCCCGAACACTTCAAAAATAATGGATATGAAACCATTGGTATAGGAAAAATATTTGACCCAAGGTGCGTTGATGCTGACAAAGACAAACCCTCTTGGAGCATCCCTCATATCAAAGAAAATTCTTTTACATATCCGAAAGGTTTCAACCCTCCTGCCTTAGGATTTTACCAAAGTGAAGAAATAACTAAGAAGGTATATGAATTAAGAAATAAAGCCAAAAAGAAAGGAATAAAAAATCTTAACAAATATGTTAGAGACAGATATAAACCTCCTTTTGAAAATATTGATGTTCCTGATGAGGCGTATGTTGATGGTGCAATTGCCAAAAGGAGTATTGAAATTTTAGACAATATGGATTCTACAAAACCTTTCTTTTTAGCAGTTGGTTTTAAAAGACCTCATTTACCGTTTGTAGCTCCAAAAAAATACTGGGATTTATACGATGAAGAGAACATCAAATTAGCTTCGTACCAAAAGAAAACAAAAAACCCAGTAGATATTGCGTATCATAAATCTGGAGAAATGCAAAGCTATAAAACTGGAGGTATCAAATATTCCCTTAACAATGAAGGATTATTAGATTTAGATAAAGATTTTCAGAAAAAATTAATTCATGGTTATTATGCAGCAACGAGCTATATCGATGCTCAAATTGGAAAAATTGTAAAAAAACTAAGCGAAAAAGGATTAGATAAAAATACAATAATAGTTATTTGGGGCGATCATGGATGGCATTTAGGAGATCATAGTTTATGGAATAAACATTCAAATTTTGAACAGGCAACAAGATCTCCCTTAATAATTTATGACCCAAGGATTGATAAAGGCTACAAAACATCATCTCCAACAGAATTTATAGACATATTTCCTACGTTAACAGATTTATGCAATGTAAATACTCCTAAAAATCTGGATGGAATCAGTTTAAAATCATTTTTAAACGGGGAAGAAAACACTGCTAAAATATACGCCATTAGTCAATATCCTAGAGGAAATATAATGGGATATAGTTTTAGAACTAAAGATTACAGATATACGGTTTGGATAAAAAATAAAAAAAGTACAGATAGAATATACAAAGAGGACATTCATGCCGAAGAATTATATGATTATAAGAAAGATATGAATGAAACAGAAAATAAAATTGATGATGTTGATTACAAACAAATAAAACTTTCATTTCAAACCTTAGCTGCACGATTTTTTAATACGCAAACTAAAATTGAAAAAGTCGAGAAAAAAGAAAAAGCTCAAAACAACAAATTTGCGAAAAATAGGGCAGATATAATTTCAAAATTTATTGCAGAAGAAATGAAATTATCTGACAAGAATTTAACTTTTTTACAAAATACACTCTATAATAAATATGAGACCAATGCTAATAAAACAAGAGGTAAAAATTTAAATCAAGAACAAAAACGATTCATATACAGAGCCACATATGCTGAAACAAGAAAAAAGCTATTATCAAACTTTACAACTAAGGAAGTTCTAGAGATCAGTAAATTAGAGAGAATAAAACAAAGAGAATTAAGCAACAGATAACCTATTTTCAAATGAAATCAATTATAAATTATTTAAAATTTTACATTCTATTTTTTTTCCTTGTTAACCATTTGTCTTCGCAATCTCAAGATAAAAATCCTTTAACCCAAAATGAGAAACTATTAATTGGGGCAACATTAAATCATCATGAATTAGGGACAATTAAAGAAAATTTATATCTGAAAGACTTTAAATATTTAACTCCTGCTAATGCTGCCAAACAAAATAGAATTCATCCAAAGCCTAACGTATGGAGATGGAAACAGATAAACAATTTCATAAGTTTTGCAAATAAAAACAAACTCATACTTCGCTTGCACGGACCAATAAGTCCTCAAGCATCAAAATGGGCAAAAGAAGATTACAGAACAGCAGAAGAATTACATGAAAACATGATTGAATTTACAACGGCTTTTGCTAAAAAATTTAACAATGAAAAAAGTGTAAAATGGATGGATGTTGTTAATGAAACTATTTTACCAAGCGGAAAATGGTTTGGGCCAAGACCTGGCACAGATAAATGGGAAAATCCCTGGTTAAAAATTGGTTTAGATGAAAATGGCTTTCCTAAATATATTATTGAAGCTTTTGAAATTGCAAATAAATATGCACCAAATTTGAAATTTGTCTATAATCAAAATGGAGGCATGCAAGACCTAATGTGGGATAAGCTGAAAAAAACCATTTTATATATTCGTTCTAAGGGATTAAAAGTGGATGCTATAGGATGGCAAGCACACATTTTATTGAGTAAAACCACAGAAGCCTTTGTAACGGATACAAATAATCAAATTAAAAAACTATCGAACCTAATCGACTGGGCGCATGCTAATGATCTAGAATTTCATATCACAGAATTAGATTATTTTATTGAAGATGAAAGTAAATTAAATGAACAATACCAAAAACAGGCAGAAGTCTATCAAAAAATTGTGGATGTTTTAAAGGAAAAGTCCAAGTCTGGAGTGGTTACTCTTAATTTATGGGATTTATCAATTAGAACTAAAAAAGGAAAAGTAGGCGCTTTTCATTCCATTTATGATAAAAATTTTCAACCAAATCCAGCATATAAAGTTATTCGCAATGCATTGACCAATTAGAATTTTAAATGATTGAAAAAATATCAATTTCAAAAATTAGCTATGGATTAAGTTATACGAAATTCGTGAATGGAGAACCTAAATTATCAAAAAAAACACACAAGATAAAAATCATAAAGTCACGGTTTCTGTAAAACTAACTAGTGTGGGAAAATTTGAAGGAGAAGAAATTGTTCAATTGTATATTAGAGATCAAATAAGCTCTGCAACGAGCCCCGTAAAAGAGCTAAAAGGAAACAAAAGAGTTCTCTTAAAAGTAGGAGAAACTAAAACAGTTGATTTTACAATAGGTGGTGAAGGTTTAGCTTTTTATGACAGAGACATGAACTATGGCCTAGAACCTGGCGAATTTATAATTATGACAAGAAGTTCCCCGGCAAACAGAGATTTAAAACCAACTACTTTAAAAGTAACTGAACGAATTGATTTATAAATGAAACACATCAAAATAAGTATATCACTTTTTCTATTGATTTTAGTTTCTTGTGAGACAACAAAGAACACCAGTAAATTAACATCATCGAAACCAAAAAATATTTTGTTTGTTATGGTCGATGATTTAAGACCAGAACTTAATAGTTATGGTCAACAAAAAATTATCAGTCCAAATATTGATAATCTTGCTACATCTGGAATCTCGTTTGACAATGCCTACTGTAATGTTCCCGTTTGCGGTGCATCTAGAGCAAGTCTTTTAACCGGTTTGAGACCTACAAAAGATAGATTTTTAAGATACAACGCAAGTATTAAAAAAGAAACTCCAGAAACACTCACACTTGTTGAACATCTTAAAAATAATGGATACACAACAATTAGTAATAATAAAATCACCCATATAAAATACGATATTAAGCAATGGGATGAAGAGTGGTACCCTTATAAAAGAGGGTGGAGAAATTATGTATCTAAAGAAAATATGTTATTAGAGCAAAATGGGGAACATGGATATGCTTACGAAAATGTAGATGTTAAAGATGATGCCTATAACGACGGTAAAACTGCAAATAAATCCATTGAAGATTTAAAAAAGTTGAAAGAACGTGGGAGTCCATTTTTCTTAGCGGTTGGTTTTGTAAAACCACATTTACCTTTTAATGCTCCAAAAAAATATTGGGATTTATATGATACAGACGATATAAAGCTTCCAGAAAATAATACATTCCCAGAAACTGCACCATCATGGGCAAGTCATAAATGGGGAGAACTGCGCTATTACAAAGACATTCCAAAAAAAGGGCAAGTTTCTGATAAAATGGCAAAAAAGCTAATTCATGGTTATTTTGCATCCGTGAGTTATGTAGATGCTCAAATTGGAAAATTATTAAAAAGTTTAGACGATTTAAATCTTAGAAATAATACGGTAGTTATTTTAGTAGGTGATCATGGCTGGAGTTTAATGGAGCACGGTTTATGGGCAAAACACAGTAATTTTAATGTAGCACTCAAAGTTCCTTTAATTATAAGTGATCCAAATGCTAAAACCAATAAAAGAACAAACTCATTTGCAGAGTTAGTGGATCTATATCCTACAATCTGCGATTTAGCAAACATAAATAAACCAAAGCATTTAGAAGGAAATTCCTTGGTAACTGTTTTAGATAATCCATCAAAAATAATCAAGAATAAAGCATATGCCAGGTATCAGAAAGGAGAAACTTTAATAACTGATAAATACGCTTACACAGAATGGCAAAAGGATAACAAAACTCTGGCAAAAATGTTGTATGACCATCATTCTGACCCCAATGAAAACATCAATTTAGCCGAACAATCCAATTACAAAAAAACTGTTGACAGTTTAAGTGTTATTTTAAATCAAAAAATTAATAATTAGTATTTAATATGAATCTTTTACAAAAATTAAAATACCTAGTTATACTTCCCGCAGTCTGTTTTTTATCATGCAAAACAGAAAATAAAAAATTTGAAAGGCCAAATATCATTTATATTATGGCAGATGATTTAACCACACAAGCAATAAGTGCTTATGGAGGCATTTATAAGGACATAGCTCCTACTCCGAATATGGATAAAGTTGCGAAAGAAGGTATGTTATTTCAAGATGTGTTAGTTACAAATTCAATTTGTGGTCCTAGTAGAGCAAGTATTTTAACCGGTAACTATAGTCATATAAATGGTTATTACAAAAATGAAAGTGGAGGTAAATTTGATGCATCACAATGGACGTTCCCACAAGAATTTCAAAAAAACGGGTATAAAACAGGTTTGTTTGGCAAATGGCACTTAGGCACAGAACCTGTTGGTTTTGATAGTTTTAAATATCACAATTCCGCCGGGCAACAAGGTCACTATTGGAACCCCTTGTATAACGATAATGGCAAAAATGTTAAAGAAAAAGGATACGCGACTAATTTAAGCACAGATTTTGCCTTGTCTTGGTTAGACAGTGTAAAAATAAATAATAATCCTTTTCTACTTGTTTTACAGTACAAAGCACCACACAGACCATGGCAACCTGATGAACAATACGAAAAACTTTGGGATGATATAGAAATGCCATATCCAACAACTTTTGATGACAATTACGAAGGAAGAGAAAAAACTGCTGGAGATACAGAAATGACCATGGAATATTTTAGCAGAAGAGATATGAAAATGAAAAGACCTGATGGATTAAAAAAAGGTAAAGAAACCATTAAATGGGACTTCTATGGAGCTAAAAAAGGTGAAATTGTTCAACCAGATAATATGACTGATGAAGAAGGGAGAAAATGGAGATATCAAAATTATATTAAAGATTATCTAGCTTGTATAAAATCGGTTGATGATAATATCGGTAGAGTATTAGATTATTTAAAGAAAAATAATTTAGAAGAAAATACGGTTATTGTAATTACTTCCGACCAAGGTTTTTACTTGGGAGATCATGGATTTTTTGACAAACGATTCATTTACGAAGAATCTTTGCGAATGCCATTTATGGTAAAGTATCCAAAAAAAATAAAATCGGGTAGCGTGAACGAAGATATCATAACCAATATCGATTTTGCACCAACACTATTGGAACTTGCTAATATTGATACAAATCAACAAATGCAAGGAAAAAGTTTTGTAGGTATTTTAGAAGGAGAAACTCCTAAAAATTGGCAAAAAGCTATGTATTACCACTATTACGAATTTCCATTCTGGCATCATGTACAACCACATTATGGAATAAGAACACAAAAATATACGCTTGCTCATTTTTATTATAACATCGATGTTTGGGAATTATATGATTTAGAAAAAGATCCCAAACAGATGAATAATATCATAGATGATGCATCTTATTCACCTATAATTAAAGATCTAAAGACTCAATTAAAACAATTGATGATAACCTATGAAAATGATAAACGTTTGGCCGACTTTAGAAAGATTACAGATACTGATTTTGGAAGAATCGTAGATGACATAAAAGATGAAGAATCCGTGCAGCAAATTCTAACAGAAAAAGAAAAGGAATGAAAATATTTCATGGTAAACTTTTAGTCATAATTGCATGTTTAATTTCTCAATTAAATTTCAGTCAAAAAAACAAGGTTATAATTTATCCTGATAAAATTATTTACAAAAAAATTGATACCACAGTATTAAAACTTCACATTTACAAACCCTTAAATTTTAGCAAAAAAGAAACATACAATTGTATTGTTTTTTTTCATGGAGGAGGATGGAATAATGGGCATCCAGATATGTTTAAACGACAAGCTATGTATTTTGCTTCTAGAGGATTAGTAGCTATTTCTGCTGAATATAGAATTAAAACAAAACACAATACAACTCCTTTTGAAGCCCTTGAAGATGCGAAGTCAGCCATCAGATATGTAAGAGAAAATGCGGCAAAATTAAATATAAACCCGAATAAAATTGCGGCAGGTGGTGGTTCTGCTGGAGGTCACCTGGCTGCAGCTTGTGGGAATATTATAGGTTTAGAGAATTCAAATGAAAATTTGGAAATAAGCAGTGTACCTAA
>Ga0213864_10000365_pt1 | contig 20302 bp, 36 predicted proteins | sample PICome_5_FD_160078 | JGI IMG/M metagenome (GOLD analysis project Ga0213864, IMG submission 160078) | Coastal seawater microbial communities near Pivers Island, North Carolina, United States - PICO247 | ecosystem: Environmental > Aquatic > Marine > Coastal | place: USA: North Carolina... | reverse complement strand
AAGACATTACTCTTGATACTTATGGGCATATTACAGCGATTGGTTCTGCTAATTTAGATTCAAGGTATTTTACAGAGACTGAATCTGATGCACGATTCTTGGGTATTAGTGCTAAAGCTGCTGACTCTAATCTTCTTGATGGCATTGATAGTACAGCATTCTTAAGAAGTAATGCTGCTGATAGCCTTACAAGCGTTTTAACTATTGATGAAGGATCTGGTGGTAATATTGTTTATGATTTAGCTGATAACGGTGTTTATATACCTAAGCCTATTGGTGCTGACTATTCAACATATACAGACGCTCATACAGGTGCTATAGCGATCAAACTTCCAACTACCTCATGGAATAAATCAGATATGATTAGTTTCCATGTTGATATTTACGATTATGCAGGTAATCCTGCTGGAGAATCTGTAAGTTTGTTTATTTTTGGTTATCAGTATTCGACAGGTAACTGGACTAATGTCGGAGCACATGTTGTTAGTGATAGGAGTGATAGAGATTATACTGTTAGGTTTGGTCATGATGGAACAAGACATATAGTTTATATTGGTGAAACTACGTCGACATGGAATTATTTACAAATTAATGTAAGAGACTTCCAAGCTGGCTTTGGTGCCGCACATATAGAATATGATAGCGGTTGGGATGTTGCTGTTAATGTTACATCATTTAGCAATGTTCAGCAAACATCATCCGACAACTACCCTGTAGCTAAACAACTTAAGACTGCGAGAAACATTGCTTTAACTGGGGCGGTTACAGGTAATGCTAATTTTGATGGGTCAGGTAATATTAGTATTGCAACTACAGCAACAGCCGATCCTACATTGACCCTTGCAGGTGATGCAAGTGGTTCTGCTACATTTACTAATTTAGGTAACGCAACTCTTACAGTTACGGTTGCTGACGATTCTCACAACCATGTCATTTCTAATGTTGATGGGTTGCAGTCAGCATTGGATGGCAAATTAGCACTAAGCGGTGGTACAATGAGTGGAGCCATTAACCTCAATAGTTCTACTATTTATAATGCAGGTTATTTATCAGCTAATACTTCTAATACTCGTAGCAAGTTTCTAATGTGGGGGACATCTTCTACTTATGCTATTGGTATGCAAAGTGGAGTGACTTATGGAGGTCTTGGCGATTATGCAATGACGTTCCAATTCAGTAATTCTAACACTAGAGGATTCTGGTGGGGAGATAGTGCTCATAGCACAGCTCAAGGAGCAATGGCTCTCACTACTCAGGGTAAATTGTCAGTCGCCAGAACAGTTAGAGTTGGATATGGTGAAACTGATACTACCACACCTTCTGATAGTTATGCTGATTATAATATACCAATCAAGCACAGAGTTTACACTGCCTCAACATTACCATCTGCTTCACCAGCAGGACAGAGAGCCTTTATAAGTGATTCTGCTTATGGATTAGCTACTGCTATTGGTTCAGTTGTTAGTGGAGGAGGAAGCAACACAATTCCCGTATATTCTGACGGTTCTACTTGGAGAGCGGGTTAATATTTAATATAATAGATAAAGATATGCCAATTATAAAAGAAACACCATTAGTTATACCAGCGGAAGCAGAGAAGACTCTTCCGCACACATGGTTGTCCGAACTTGTTGTTAATGCGCCTAATGCTTCAGAAGGATATATGTCTTTAAAGCTTACTGCTTTCGATTCTGATTCTGATGAAGACCCTGATCCTAAAAATTCAGAGATGCTTCACTTAGACTTCTGGGAAGTTATAGCAAACGTACCAGAGGCAGCTACTGCTATGCAAGCTGTTTTCGATGCAGTACCAGCTATTGAAACGTATTACAGAGAAGGATTGTTAGAAGAAGCACCAATTGAAGAAACACCCACTGGAGAAGCTCCTTAATGGTTAATTATTATTTTATGGTATGCGAATCTCTTCATGAAGAGAGGACAAAGCCATTATATAATACAGTCATAAAAAGAATCAAAGATTGCGGAGATAATTTTTATTGTCTTGGCGGCTTTGAAGCAATTGATGAAATACCAGTAATAAAAGTCTGTGATTTTGACGATTACTATTCTTGTGTTGAGAAGATAGAATCCGTTTTTCAGAGAGATTGGGATGATGCTGATTGGCACATGATTTGTGACGATGATACTTTCGTGCACACTGCGAATTTAAATTCATTTATAAGTAGATTGCCAGAAGATAATTTAAGGATATATTGCGCCCATCTTCATGATGGGAAGGTTGGCATATTCGGAGGGTCTGGTATTCTAATGAATAATAAAACTTTTAAATTAATCCAAGATCATGTAAGAGAAAGTGGGTGGCAAGAATCTAGAGATAGACAGAATCATTCTGACATAGCGTTAGCGGAAATATGTTATCGAATAAACAGAAAAGTAAAGGCTGTTAATAGCAAAAATGAAAAAATATTTATTAGTCATCCTAAAACAATGTATGCATTTAATCATACATCAATGCCAAGGAACCAAAAAATAGTTAATGTCGGGAAAGATCTTATCACTGTACATATTAAAGATATAGAGTGTATTTGGGATGATTTTAATGAAAATGAATGTACTTACCAATCTTTAGAGAATGCCTTTTGTAAACACTGAAAATAATTTTGCCTTTGTTCATGTCCCTAAGTGTGGTGGCAGATCTATTAAAAAAGTTTTTGATTTTAAAGAGCATGATCATTTTGGAATATGTGAATTAGATCTTAAATACTCAGATTCCAATTTATTTAGGTTTGCATTTGTTCGAAATCCATGGGATAGATTTGTTAGTGCTTATGAGTATTTGAAGAGAGGTGGGATACCTTATTACGATAGAAATAAAACAATAGAGATTAAAAAAAAATACCCAGAATTTAAAGACTTCGTTAGAGCAGTAGATGTTTGGAAGCATTGGGTTTTTTTCTGGCATCAATTAGATTTTGTTTCTATAGATGGGTCAATTGCCATGGATTTTATTGGCAGATTTGAATACTTACAAAGTGACTTCGATGATATCTGTGATGAAATCAATTACCCCAAAGTAAAACTCCCACACATTAACAAAACTAAACACGCTCATTATACTGAATATTATGATGATGAATCAATTGAGATTATAACATGTCACTATTCAAAAGATATATGTGCGTTTAATTATCAATTTGGAGAATAATGGTTAGTTTCATTATATGTGTTAAACATTATGAAAACTGTTATTCATACAGTGATACTTGGGATTTATTAGAAAATACTTTAGTTTCTGTTTGCGGTCAGCTTGATGATAGGTTTGAAGTAATAGTAGTTTCCAATAAAACACTAAATGATTTTCCAGAAAATAGGAAAATTAAAAATGTAAAGTTTATAGAAGTAGATTGGCAACCCCCAACACCATATAATGCTTGGCAAATTGGCAATCAAGTAAGTTTTGAAAATGGGATGCAACAAATTAGATTAGATAGAGGTAGTAAATATATTTTAGCCTTAAATGAAGTTAGCGATGATAATTACGTTATGTTCGTTGATGCAGACGACTTTATACATAGAAATCTAGTTAGAACTATTCATAATTCGAATAAAGATTTTTTAAAAATTGACAAAGGGATCAGGATGGGAATAAATGATTCATTTGAATATATTGATCAATTTCATAAAAGGTGTGGTACTTGTAATATAACTAAAGCAAGCATACTAAAAAAACAAATCAATTTTAAAAATATTAATTTAAATTCAACACAGAATGCTGTAATAAGATCTACGAAAAAGTTTTATTTGATGAGGGTAATAGGTTCTCATGCTTTCTCTTGGGATTATTTTAATTATAAAGGATATGAAGGTGGTATTATTAATTTTAGAGCAGCTATATACAACTGTTCTCACAATGAGCAACACTCAGGGAAACACAATCTAAAATATGCTCAGGAAATGAGTAAGAGCATGAAATTGCATTTTAACCTATGAAGTTTGTTATTGTCGGTTGTGGTTTAAGTGGTATAACAAGTGCAAGGTTATTAAAAGATCAAGGTCATGAAGTTAAAATTTTCGAATCTCGCAATCATATTGGTGGTAATTGCTTTGATACTAATATCGATGGCACTCATGTTCATAAGTATGGGCCACACATTTTTCATACGGATGATGAAGAAGTGTTCAAGTTTCTATCGCGATATACGGACTGGGTTAGGCTGGACTACAAGCCGATTGGTAAAACGGAAATAGGAGATATTCCTTTACCATATCATGACAAAGGCTGCGAGGCAGCTATTGGCAGGACACTTGATCAAGAGGAGATTAAAAAATACATTTTTAAAGACTACAGCGAGAAACAATGGGGGGTAGATTTTGAAGAGATCCCTAAAACGATTACAAACAGAATACCCAAAACAAAAGAATCAGAAAGTCCGACTTGGTTTGAGGGCCAAAAATATCAATATGTGCCAAAAGAAGGATACACAAAGATGTTTGAGAGAATGTTGGATGGTATAGAAGTGATTTTAAATGCGGAACAAGAAGAATGGAAACAAGAGGTTTGTGATAAAGTTATTTATACTGGCAGAATTGATCAGTATTTTGATTTTTGTTTTGGTGAATTACCTTATAGGTCGCTGAGATTTGAGCATCAGTTGACAATGGATAAGCAAGACACGCTTGTTTACAATGAGTGCAATAAGAAGAACAAGTGGACTAGACAATATGATCATTCTTATTTTACCCCAAATCATGCTGGGGGAACAGTAATCACCAGAGAATATCCCAAAGACATGGAAGAAGGAGACATTCCATTCTATCCTATTCCTTGGGGAGAAGGGCAAAAAAATTATTTAAAATACGAGGAATTAGCTCAAAAAGAAGAGAATACAATATTTTTGGGCAGATTAGCTAAATATAAATACTTGGATATGTGGATGGCAGTTAAGCATGTTTGTTTAAAATTGAGGGGTTTCAGTGTATAATTGTATATATGTTTGAGAATAGAAATTATTTGATCTTCAATATGTCGGAAGTTGATTCGATTGACTTTACTAATGTGTTGGAAACTTCAGTTGATACGCTGCGCTTATCAGTAGATGAAACAAAATCGTTTGTTAAATGGGAGGGTGAAACTCCATCTTTTGTTTCTGATCTTACTAATACTGAAGGGCCATATTCTCATAGCCAGATCCTTGAGGTTCTTGCTGGTGAAGCGTGGACTCCTACAGGTCAAATGGATATTTAATTATGGGATTACGTTTTGGCAAAGAAGTTCAGTTTAGGACCCCAGCGAATGCAAATGTAGGTATCATTAGAGATGATACTTATAGGTTTGCCTTTATGGATGATAATACTGATCTTTACAAGAATGGTGTTATTTTTGCTTCTGGAAAGTCTAGGTATGACACCGATACTTATACGTTGAATGATGGCGATATAATTAGCTCAAACAATGCAATCTCTATGACTGACGAAAGTGCTGGTTTGCAGGGATTGTTCTACAACTGGGCTGGTAGAAGATTTGGGTTTAGAACTGCTAGATATAATATTGATACTTATGTTAGAGCTGTAGGTAAAACAGCGTCAGTTAAAGTCTATAGGGATGGAACTCTTATCTCCACGACAACTGTAACAAGTGATAGCGTGGTTGCTTTAAACACTAGAACAGGTGGAACACATATTATTGAATCAGATCAAGATATAGTTGCTTATTCTGGTGATTTACCATCTAGTGATTGTAAACCTCTGTATCCTGCTAATAAAAAAATCTATGGTACAGGTTCAAGTACTGGTTATATTATTTACCATGAAGATAATACAACAGTGACTGTTTATCATGCAGATGGCACAACAAATTCTTTTACTGGTAACAAGGGAGAATATGACACTTGGGGTGATAGTTCTCAATTCTCTGGTCATGGTTCTGTAGTTGTCGCAGATAAACCTGTCTCTGGTCATAGTTATGCAGATGCTGATGGTGGAGAAATGACTCCGTTTGTTGGCAAAGAATCTTTTGGCCAAAGATTTATTATCCCAGAAGATGAGAATGAATTTGTTCAATTTGTTAGCGATAAACCAGCTACATTGAATTTTTATACTGGAGGTGTTTTGGTTTCCACAGTTGATTTGGCTGGCAATAGCCATGGAGGAGGTATTTATGATTATTACGCAAATACTGGTTCTTTGATGGTACAAAATACTTATATCGAAAGTTCAGATCCAGTTTGTGCTATTGTTGAAGGCGAGAGTGATGATGAACAAGTTTTGATGGGTAGTTGGTTGAATGAAGAGAAAAGCACGTTAAAACAACATGCAGAGAGGACTGCATTTTATAATATTAGTTTTGGACCATGAAATATTTTATACAAGAAAACGACTGGGGTAATGGTTTTGAAATTATTTATAGAGAAGATGATTTGCCTGAGACTTCAAACTGGTATGATACTCGCGAAGAGGCTGATGAATTTATTGCAACACTAGAGAACACAGAAGAATGAGTGCATCAGCTAATCCAGATATTGTAACAGAAAATTTAGTTTTTTGCTTAGATAAAGCAGATCCTAAACAAGATTATTATAATGATCCTGTAGAGAGAGCGCAAGGGATAGCTAGTGAAAGTGGTAGTAATTCAAATCAAATTATTTACAGTCATGATGCAGTCTCAGATTTTTTAGTTGATTATTCTCAACTGACTGTTATGACTTGGGTGACAAAAAATAGTTATCACACTGATTACGCACAACATGCAATTTCTAAATGGTATGGTAGTGGTCAAGGATTAGGTAATGCTTCTTTAATTCTTTATCACTTTGGTGATTATAACGGTAATGGTGCTGATGGTAAATTTGGGTGGTATTCTGGTCTAGGTAATTCATGGAGTGGTAGCAGGTCTACCACTTTAGATGTTGGTGAAACTGCTTTATTAACTTTTCAGTATACGACAAATGTTGGGATGCAATCTTGGAAGAATAGTAGTCCAATAGGTGGTAGAAGCAACGCAAATAAAGGAGATGGGGGTTATCAAAATACTGGCAACAGCATGGGAATATATATAGGAGAATCCTCAAGCAATGTTTATCAAAAACTTCACCAAGTATTAATGTATGACAGAGAGCTATCTGATGCGGAGATCCTCCAAAACTACAACGCAACAAAATCAAGATTCGGACTTTAATTTGTTGAATTTCTTTTTTCTTGTATCTATAATTAGGTACATATGAACTCAATTAACATTACTCTACAAGAGAACGAGGCGAACGTACTCCTTCAGCTCATTGATATCGCAGTTAAAGCCCAAGGGCTTCAAGTTGCAGAAGCAGGATCATTCATTGCTACGAAGATTCGTGAGCAAGCTCAATCACAACTTCCAAAGCCAGAAGAGCAGGAAGAAGAAGTTAAGGAGGGCTAGTAAATGCGTTTCTCTGGAAAAGAGCAAATCGTCAAAGACATTCAAGCTGAATTAGACTTGACTGTCGATGGCGTAGATGGCCCAAAAACTTGGTCAGCTATTGTAGTTGGCCTTCTTGAAGGGAAAGAAGAAAAGGAGCTTATTCAATGTGTTCAGCGCATTCTTCAAGTTGAAGATGACGGCATTGATGGCCCTATCACTTGGAGGACTCTTAAGTCCTTGCTTGTGGAAGAAGATTTTGTAACCCCTTCCACCTACCAACACGAATCAGAAGATAATGCAGAAGAGTTGCTTTCCCCCAATGCTCTAAAGCTTGTCCTTGATTACGAAGTTGGAGGTGGTGAGGGCTACTATAACAAGTATCTTAAGCGTCCATGTTGGCCTAAAGGTGCTAGCGGAGTAACCATTGGTGTTGGTTACGATCTTGGTTATAACAGCTCTTCTCAATTTGAAAAAGATTGGGGTGGTAGAATCGATGATTCTGATTTTAACCGCCTTAGTAAATGTCTTGGATTCAAGGGAAGTGCTGCAAACGCTAAAGTTAGCTCAGTAAGGGATATTGAAGTTCCTTGGGAAGCTGCTTTATCCGTATTTAAATCTAATACTCTTCCTCGTTTTATTAAACTAACACTGAGTGCTTTCCCACAAGCAGATAAGCTTCATCCAGATGCTTTTGGTGCTTTGGTTAGCTTAGTGTTTAATCGTGGAAGTTCAATTAAAGGTTCTCGTCGTACAGAGATGGCTCGTATTCGTGATTTAGTTCCCAGCAAGAATTATGAAGCTATCGCTCAAGAAATTCGCAATATGAAGCGGATTTGGGCAGGGAAAGGACTCAACGGTCTTTTAAGGCGTAGAGATAAAGAAGCAGATTTAGTCGCTGCTTGTTCATAGAGATAAAGCGGGTCCACTTTCCACGGAGTGGACCCGCTACGTTTACAAATGTATGAGTCAAGAAATTATGAACATCAACGTGAGTCGTCACGATATTTTCGATTACGTTGTTGGAAATGCTACTTATGATCCTATCGAGAAGTGTATTGACCCCACAATCTATGAGACTTATGGAGAGTATATTCTCCACATTCAAGACCAAGAGTATATCTATCAAGAAGAAGATTACCGCTGGTTTTATAAAGAAATGTTTAAATTAAAAATAAAAGCTCTTGACATGCACACCTCTGAGATATTAAGACTGTGCGAGGAGATTGAAGAAATCGCTCCTAAAACTGTAAATCTATGAACTTTGAAGAATTAGAAAAGTTGGTCCTCGATTGGGGAGAAGAAAAAGGTATTTTCGCAAATTCTACTCCACTCCGTCAACTTGACAAGACCCAAGAGGAGCTTGACGAAACGAAATCTGCCCTTGAGAAGTTAAATAATTTTGATTATCAGGGTGATTTAATGAAAGATCTTGGCGTTCCAACTCCAAGCGAAGAAGATATTCGTGCAGAGGTTAAAGATGGAATCGGAGATATGTTGGTAACTATTATCTTATTGGCTAAGATGGTCGATATGGATAGTGTTGATTGTTTGCAGTCCGCTTATGATGTCATCAAAAAGCGCACGGGCAAGATGGTAGATGGATTATTTGTGAAAGATAATTAAATGAAAAAAGGAGTAGTATTCGAACAGAAGAAAAAAATCAAAAGGAAGGGTGTTCACGCCAAAAGGAAAACATCCAGAAACAAAAATTCAACTAATTACAAGAAGCCATATAGAGGACAAGGCAGATAATTTCCCCAAAACGATGATTGGTGTAATAGAACATACACAACTATAAAATTATTATGGAAGTACTTACATCATTCGTTGAAGGACAGGCTTGGTTTAACTGGGCTACTGCTGTCATTGCTGCTGCTAGTACGTTTGCAGCTTCTACTCCAACTCCTAAAGAGGGAACAATCCTCGCTAAAGTTTACAAGATCATTGACTTTCTCAGCGTCAATATTGGTAAAGCTAAGGAAAAAGGAGACAAGTAATTTAACTTTACTTAATTAGTTATGAGAATTTTTTTCATCTCTGCAATCACTTCTCTTTTATGTTATGCGGCTATAGCTGAAAGTGCGGAAGTAAAACAGGAAGTAGCAGAGGTGGAGAATAAATAAAGGGAAGATATTTCATTACATAAAGTAGAGCCGCCCATTTGGGCGGCTTTATTTTTTGTTTTGGGGTTGATTTTTAAGGTTTATTTGTTAAAATTATTTAATGAGCGATCTTGAGCCTAAAATAGCTAGAGCAGAAAGGCATCCTAAAGGATGGGGAGAAGAAATTTGGATCGCAAATAATGAGAAATATTGTGGTAAAATTTTAAAATTTTTTAAAGGTGCAGAGTTTTCAATGCATTATCACATTAAAAAAGAAGAAACTTGGTGTGTTGTTAAAGGGCAACTTCTGCTTAAATACTATGATTTAACTACTGCTACAGAAAAAGAGGCTCATATCATTGTTGGAGATACTGTTCATTTGAAGCCTTGTGTTCCACATAAACTTATTGCTCTTGAAGAATCTCATGTGTTTGAAGTTAGCACTGAACATTTTGAAGAAGATTCTTACAGAATCCAAAAAGGCGACTCTCAGAAATGAAAAGAATTTTAGTTATTGGAGAGACTTGTTTAGATGTTTTCATCTATGGTTCTGCTGATAGACTATGCCCAGAAGCTCCTGTCCCAGTATTTAGAGAGAATAAATCTATAGAATGTGCAGGAATGGCCTCTAATGTCTATAGAAACGTCATAGAGTGCGTTGGTGATCTAAATGAGGTAGGGACAGTAAATATTGTTACAAACGAGCAGAGAGGCTCTAAGGTGCGTTATATCGATTCTTCCTCTAATCAGATGTTTTTACGTGTTGATTCAGACTCCTATGAAGAGATTAAAAAGATTGATTTAACTTCAGCAAATATCAGAAGTTATGATGCAGTTATTGTTTCTGATTACGATAAAGGCTTCTTAACAGAAAGGGATCTGTGTTATATTGGTGAGAGAGCAAAGCTTTCTTTTATTGACACAAAAAAAGAGTATGATCAAAGATGGGCTAAGTTATTTGACTTTATTAAAATTAATAAAAAAGAGTATTCTGAGAATGGTTTTAAAGGGTTGGGGCTAAAAAACTTGATTGTGACTCTTGGTTCTGAGGGTTGCAAGTTTCGTGGTAAAAAAATCCCATTGAAGATGGCTTCTCAGGTTAGAGATGTGAGTGGGGCAGGAGATACTTTTTTGGCCGCTTTTGCTTGTAGTTATTTATATTATGGAAGTGCTGATTTAGCTATTGACTATGCTCAATCATGTTGTAGTATTGTGGTCGGCAAAGCTGGAACCGCTACGATATGACACATCCAAAATTTATTCGCGCAAAAGATATCCTCAATAAGAGGAATATGGTTTTCTCTAGCAATTTTGTTTTTACTAATGGTTGCTTTGACATTTTCCATGCAGGACATGCAAGGATGTTGAACTATATTAAAGACAACTCTGCTCCTAATTCTCAATTAGTTGTTGGGATTAATAGTGATGAAAGCGTTAAAGAGAATAAAGGTTCTGATAGGCCAATTATTCCAGAATATTATCGTGCTTATTTAGTTGCTTGCCATGAAGCTGTAAGCCATGTGTTTATTTTTGATGAGCCAGATGTTGCAGATTATATTACTCAATTACATCCTAAGATCTGGTTCAAAGGTGGAGACTATGATTTAGATACTCTCAACCCAAAAGAAGTTGCAGCTTGCAAAGAAAAAAATACAGAAATTAAATTCGTGCCTTTCCTTGGTGGGTGGAGCACAACAAAGATTATCGAAGAAATTAAAAGCAAATGAAAACTTTTATTGTAGATATTGATGGGACTATTTGCACTGATAGTCGGGGTAGATATGAGTTAGCTCGCCCAATGAGTTCTCGCATACAATACTTTAATGATTTGTATAACAGGGGCAATGAGATTATCTATTGGACCGCTAGAGGAGGCAACTCTGGAAAAGATTGGTCCGAACTTACAAAGAAGCAGCTTGAGGACTGGGGAGTCAAATATACAGAATTAAGAATGAATAAGCCATCATATGATTTTTGGATTGATGATAAGGCTTATAATGGCAATAGGTTTTTTGATGAACTTTATTTTTAATTATGATTCCTATTCATAGTTAGGATCTTCACCTCCACCTCCACCGCCTCCATCATCTGGATCTGAATCGTATCCACCATCATCATCATCTTCGCTACTTGTCCCATCGCTAGCATATATCCATATGTGCTCTCCAACTGTTGTTACTTGAATAGAATTATTTGAACGAGGCCATGGTATAATACTTCGGAATTTTGCTAGTTCATGTGCCCCTGCCTCCCCCATCATTACAGCACCTTGTTGTCCTTGATAAGAAGCACCAACTTGTTTTAATCCTCTAAACCATAGGTGAATATTTTCACGGACATATAATTCTTTTAAAGTTCCTCTGGATATTTCAGCTAATTCTATTTTATAGATTTGAGGATCATATTGTGAAATATCACTTTGGATTGGATATTCCCAAGTACTTTCTAAGTATAAGTTTGTTAACTCATTATCTGTTGGCTCCTCATCAACAATTTCAGCTGAAGCGATTGCTCCATTAGTAGAGCCAACTACCATTTTAATATAATATGTTTTGCTTTCTTCTGGCCCTAGTGTAAATTCATCAGCAGTGACAGCGATTCTTGTCGCACCGTTTGCATAATCGTATACGAATCCCCTGTTAAACTTTACCTTATAACCTTCACCTTCTTTTGTGATAATAGGTAAGAAGGGAGTGGACTGAATAATAAAGTTCGCAGTATCTTCTCTAAGAAACTTCAGGAAAAATGTATCAGGCATTATCTACAAATGATATTTATAACCTCCCCGTTTTCATCATAAAAATAGAGGTGGTCAAAATGTTTAAACGAATGGTAATTGATAGATTTAATTTGTTTTTCTGGCGAGTCTGGATTATTCCCGAAGAAATATTTTTTCCCACCAGATTTTATAGTTCCATCAGGCCATAGAAATTCCTTTTCTGCAAAATAGCAATCTTTTAGTCTATTATTATGCCAAGTTTCTAGATAAGCAAACTCGTTATCAAAGTCATGCCTTCTTGTTTCAATTTCTAATCTTTTTTTTAGAATTGTTTTCACTAAAAGATTTTATTATAAAAAGTATAAAAAATCAATATTATTCTTCTTCTTCGGGTTCTTCTTTTTTATACTTACCTTCTTTTTTCATCTTCTCGATGATTTTCTTTTGAAGAGCTGGAGGAAGCTTCTTTTGTTTTTCAGTAAGTTCTCCTTCAGAATCATCCATCATCATTGCTCGCATTTTATTGTAAGCAACAGAACATGCTGCATAAGTTTCTTTATCATCCATGCTTGCAGTATCAGTAAACATCTTGTCATCAGATGCACACATGCTCATATATGATTTGTAAACTCCTGCTTCTGATTCAGAATATTTCTTAGCAATAGTTACTTCCATTTCCCCAGCTTCATTGATGCTGGCCTTCGTCTCTAGTGGGTTTTCCATTTTTGACATAGCTTTTTCGTGTTTGTAGTAATCTAGTGCCGCAGCAATGCTGTGATCCGACACAGAAATTTTATCTTGAACCCAAGCCTCAACATCTTGGTCATCTGCTAACATATCGTGTAGCTCTTGAGCTTTGGTTGCGATTGAATATAATGCGCTTTTGACCATGCGCCCTTCTTGTTCTTCTGCTTTTGATTCCATAGCTTTATCGTATTGTGCGTAGCAAACCGCTACACGTTGTTTGTTATCTTTAAATTCTTTTTTGTCTGAGAGTTCAGAAATGCAACGACCTACAAAGTCGCTCTTTTTTTCTTTATCATTTGGTGTTGGTAAAGGCATTGTTCTTTATTATAATACACTAGAAACATAAAATTAATGGAAAAAGTCGCATTCTTGAATCTTACGTCTAATTCTTTTAACCAAAATCATATTTGGAAGAAGTTTTTTGACAACGGGAATAAAAATTCATTTAATTTATATATTCATGCTAAAGATAATAGACCAAGCATCTTTTCAGATCACTGTATTAAAAATGTAATTCCTACGGGATGGGGTCATTTTTCACTTGTTGAAGCGACAATTGAAATGATGAAGGCAGCTTTGGAAGATGAAGAGAATGAATATTTTACACTGATTAGTGAGTCTCACTTTCCTCTTTATGATCTTGACACAACAGTCTCCTTGATCAAAGAGAGATATCCAAAAATGACATTTTCAAAACACTTTAGTTTTCATACTAAAGTTAAAAGTCAGAGAATTCTTAAAAAAGGAGTAATTGCTCCTCATCCGTTTGATAAATACAATGCTGTTTGCCAGTTTTTTATTTGGCGTAGATCTGATGCAATTACTTTCATTGAGACTCTAGAAGAGTACTCTAAATATTTTGTGAAAAACGAACCTATTCTTGCTGATGAATTTTATTTTTGGGCTGTAGCTAGAGATCTTAAAATGGATTTTGATTTTGGTATAGCTACCACATATTCAGATTGGAGTATTAAAATGAACGAGAATGGTGTGCAAATGAGAACTCCGATTGCTTATAAAGAATTTAATAGAGGAATGCTTGACACCTATAGGAATTTAGGTCATATCTATGTCAGGAAGATTATGACTCCAACATTAGTGACAGCAGATCCTTTTAAATTAAATTTTATTTAAGTATAATGAAAAATACAGTAGAATTACTAGGGCATTATGGTTCAGATGAAGTTATTGCTTGTAGTGCATGGACATCGACAAGTAGAGAATTAGATGATAAGAAGAGACAGAGAATTCCGAAGCTCATCGACATGCTTTGGAGCCACGGACACGAAACCCCTTTTGAGAAGGGTATGGTCCACTTTCTTGTGGACTGTGATATTGCCAGTCATATTCATCTTCTCAAACATAGGATCAGTTCTCTTAATGCTGAGTCGGCTCGTTACAAAGAGCTTAAAGAAGATAAAATGTTCATTCCTCAAGATTGGCCAGAAGAGTGGCAAAACGAGTTGATGATTTACGCTGCTGATGGCAATAGACTTTACCATAAAGCTATTGAATCCCTTGAGCCATTGCTAGGTAGAAAGCGAGCAAAAGAATCTGCTCGTTTCTTTAAGACTTACAATAGTAGAATTCAAGCTGATGTTTCCTTTAATATGAGGTCGTTTGCAAACTTCTTAAAATTAAGAAATAGTGAACATGCCCAGAGGGAGATTAGAGAGATAGCACAAAAAATGCTTGATTTAGTTAAGGGAATTGAAGATAATCCTTTTGAACATACCCTTAAAAGTTGGGGCTACTAATTTTGATTCTATGAAATACGCATATATTAATACTGTCGTAAACGACAAAAAGAAAGGCAACGGTGCGCTTGTCTACTTTCAGATTAGCTCCGATGATGGCAGACATTTTCTTTTCACAGAGAATGAACTAAAGAAAGCTGAAGCTCGCGCTAAAAAGAATCCAGAGGACATTGAAGTGCGGAATATTACTTTTACTAAAGATTAATTATGAAAAGTTTAAAAGTATTAAGTGATCCAGAGGAGACTTATGTAAGGGCTATCTGGTATTATCATGCAGAAATTGATGGCAAGAGAATTGTCGTTCAAGGTGATGAAACTTGGGATGGCGCAGATTATTGTATTTATCACTATGATGAAAATTGTCGTAATGGTATTGGAGAGGAATTAGATGGTGAAGAACATGATGAGCTTTATGAGGAGCTTTTAGAATTGGGTCTGTTCTCTCAGGGTGTTGAAAAAGGGTGGGATATTCCTTTAACTCTTTGTGAAGATGAGTAATGGGTAAAACTCCAGACAATTTCTTTAGGCAAACTAAACCTGTCACTAATCAAGAAGAGTTTATTCGTCTTGAGTATGATGGTCTTAGCTATTACTTGGATAGAGAATGCACAATCCGTCATCGTGAAGGTGGACCTGCAAGAATCTTCCATAATGGTTGCCAAGAGTTCTGGAATAATGGCGTATTGCATCACGTAAAAGGTGCTGCAATCGTCACCCCTATGGGGAATAAAGTCTACTATTTATTTGGTCGTAGACTCTCTTATGATAACTGGAAGGATGCCAAGCAAAAATATAATCTTGACGCATTATACCAAAATGGTGTAATAAGAGTGCATGAAAATAACGGGGACACAAAAGGTTGAAATTGAGATCTCAGAAGCTCAAAGGCATATGCTTGCCCTTGACTACTTCTCACAAGTCTTTGACTGGGATTCTGATTATTTTATTGAAGACGGTTGGGTAATCAAAAGAGAAATTGCCCACACTTCTCACAGCTTTGAAATGAATAACAAAGTTCGTGAAGCAAGCAAACAAGACTATTGCTTGTATGATATTTTTAAAACCTTAAAAAAACAGGTTTTTTAATTTAACCATTAAAGGTTGTTCCGTCTCCAGTGTAGCGTAATCCAGCATCATAAGGAGAAATATATAGAGACTCTGGCATGTTCAAGTCTCTTATTTTTTTGTTAAATTCACGAACAATATGATCATTTAGTTCGGAAAAATCATATGAGCCATAAAAACCAGTAACCTCTGCTCTGTAAGATACCCAATCTCCAGAAGTTAAACTAAAATCGCAATGAATCTCATCTTGTTTTTGTCTTGGCATATAACTCTATACACGAAAAAGTCCCAAGTTTGTACGATTTTAGGCCAAATAAGGAAAAGGTCCAAGTTTGTACGATTTTGAGGCAAATAAGGAGGCCACGATTTTTCTTACGAAAAATAATATTTAATTGCATCATTTGAAATCGGAAATGTATAATTAAAGTCAAGTGTTGCATTTCCGTCTAAATCTTGAGAATTTCCTACAGATTCTAAAAAACAATTGTCAACTTCTATATTTAAAGTCGAATCACTTCCTTCTACAGAAAAAGTAAAATTTCCTTTCTCTGTTACTAGATTTGATAGATCTACTGTATCACTAGTATTATTTTTAATTATAGAAAAAGTTAAAGATCCATTAGACGGCAGAGTTGGGTATCTTCTTTTTGCACCTCTACTACCAATTCTTGTTGTAGCCTGTCTTTCTATAGAAACATTTAAAGTTATATTTTGAATTGCATATTCGGTTGAGTTTATTCCTTCATTGAAGTCTGTGGTGACAGTAATATTTTGCGGCTTAAAAATATTAAAAGTATCTGATATAGTTTCTGTTTCAGAAGAAGAACTAGTAGAGATTGAATCTGCTTCATATGAGTAAGATCCTTGAGTAAAATCTCCTACAGCGAATTGTATAGAATAATCTGTTAAGTATGCCTTAGAAAAAGTTGTAGTTCCTGCATTATCTTTTAAAGCAATTGTTGTTTCTTCGTGTGATAAGAAATCTTTGTATTGTGTGCTTTGTTGAGGTCTAAATTCTTGAGATAAATCAATTGTAGAAAGTTGATAACCTGTTCGAATTCCATATTCTTTATCAACATCTCTAATTAGTTCATTAATTTCTTTAAAAGTTTTTGCTGAACTTACGAATGGTCCTGAAGTAGTTACATAACCTCCATAAGTTAAACCAATTAAAACACATTCGTTATTAATGATAAGACAGAATGGGCTTCCAGAATCTCCGTTTACCATATCTTCAGTCCAATCATCATAGTCTGAGCTTGGTGGAGTTGCTGCGAATAATCCATACAAATTTGTAGTCGGATTTCTATAATTAAGATCTCTGAATTGTAGTGTACTTAATCTTCTTATGTTTGCTTTATGATCTGCATCAACAAAAAAACAAAGTGTTTGATCTGCTCCGCTATCTCCAAACCAGTTTGGTGAACTAATATTAGATGCATCAAAATATTGATAAGCATCTCTTGGTAGAACTTTTACTACTTCAATTGAATCTGGTAAATCTTCGTCAAGCAAACAAACTCCAAAATCAGTTGCAGCAGCTAAGCTTGAAGTGTTATTATTTCTAGCAACAATTGTTCTTGAGATTAAAGTATCATTTTTTGTCACAAAATAAACAATATCATTAACATTATAAGCTGCATGTCTTGTGTGTAAGATATGTCTTTTTGAAATTGCTATGCCTCCTAGATTTGTTCCTTCTGGATCTCCGATATTTCTACTGTTCCAAGCAACAATAGATGTAATTCCAGTTAAATTATGAATCCAGCAATTTGTATTTCTTTCTAGGTCTTCTTGAGTTGCATCTGCATTATTAAAAACATCTGCTTGATACACATCCATGGTGGTCGCACTAGCAGTTTTTCCATCGATAGCATTATCAATATTTGAAGTTAAAGTATCTTCTAAATTTTTTCTTGAAGTAAGAAGAAAATTCATACTTGCTGTTACTGGTTGATCAGAATTTAAAACATAATCTTCTGTTTTATAAGAACCCAGTTTTCTAATTTCAGTAGTTGACTTGGGGTTTTCATAATTAAATGACTGCACTCCTTTGAGTCTAAAATCATTGATAAAAACTTGAGCGTCAGAAGAATGAACTCTGGTAACAGATGGCATAACCTATATTACACAAAAAAACCCACTCTCGAAAGAGTGGGCTTTGATGGTTGATGAATTTTTAATCGTTTTTAGTCCTCTTTCCAGAGTGATTCTTTAACTACAGATTGATCTCTCTTTTCCTTGATCATTGCTTTGGCTAGAATTGTGTAGCCAATCATGTCATCAAAAGCGTCATAAACACTTTCGTTCGGGACTTTGAGTTCTCCATCATTGACGAAAGAGCGAACCCTTTGGATCTTGTCCATGATTCTCATCATGATTCCAATTACTGGATCAATGTCTAGAACTTCAGTAGCTCTAAAGTTTGCAAAAGGATCTTGGCTTGCTTGTCCTCCAGTATAATCAGAACTTTTTCTACGCAATGTATTTTTTAAATCATTGGTAGTTTCTTCTAGTAGTTTTATGATTTCTTCAATTGTCATAAGATTTTTTTTCTTCCATTCTGTTAATATGTCTTTCCCAAATGTCTTGGTCTTCTTCTTGAAGTTGTTTGATTTGTTGCTCTGCCCTATGTATTCTTTGTATAGCTAAGTTTGCTCTTGCTTGATAATAAATTTGGAATGGAAATTTAAACCAGCAAACAATGCCTACAAAAAAACCAATTGGTATACCAATAAGTATTGAGCCAATTGCTACAAAAAAGTTTTCAAAGTGTTCTCTCATATTAAATTAAATTGATTCGGGAGTAGTTTGTCTAATTGAGACATGGGCCTTAAGTCATTTCTATGTCTATAATAGTTTTTGATATTAAGTCGAGAAAAAACTTTCTTAGGCATCAATTTCATAATTTCTTTAGTTTCCCATCCAAGGAAATTAATTTTGCCATTTGTATATTCTGCTAAGACAAGGATGTCAGCACACTTATCAATCTCCCATTCTTTGATTAAGAGGTTGTAAGCTTTTTGGGCTGTTTTAATATCGATAGATACCTTTTGATTATTTATTTCTACAATAAAATCAATGTGATCATCTCCTTCTGGGAGAATTCTTTTATCGATATTTAAATTGTATCGTTGGGCAAAAGCTGCTTCCCCTCGAACTCCAATTGTATCTTCGACATTTGGGTCGTCGTAATATCTTGGAGTTCCATTAGGGTGAGCATTTTGTCTCTGTTCTCCCAAAGATTTTATTTCTTCGTCAATCATAGTGTATCTAAATAAATTTCAATTACCCAACAGGCCCAAACAATTAGCTCTCCAATTATAAAGCCTATTAAAAAATAATTGAATAAATCCCACTTGGTCATTTAGGCTGATACCACTTTGGAGTTTCGCTGTATTGCCATTTAGCCATGTATGATTTGTCATGATTATAATACTCGCGATACTTTTCGACAACAGAAAGTGTATCGAAGTTTGGGAGTTGGCGGCATTTTTGATCTTGAGCAATAGCTACAGCAAACTCAGTCTGCTCTTCCTTGTCAAAATGTAAGCGGTGCTTGTTCTCTAATACCCAGATGAAAGCATCAGTGCTTTTATGACGTTTGCCATATCTTTGGGTATACTCATTGAGAAGTGCGGCTGCATGTTGGACAAGCCACTCGAAGTTTCCTCTGGACTCTCTAGCCCAGATTGCAGAAGGGTGATTGTTGTGAGTCTTCTTATATGGTGCTTCAATGTCTTGCATCCAGAATGTGGTGCAGAGCAGTTGATTACACTCAAGGATCATCTTAACACAGTGCTTGTCGCAGTGCTGTCTTGCTGCGATCTCAGGATCTTTGTCGAGGCAAAATATGTTCATCGAGCTGAATTTAAATCAATTAAAAGTAGAGTCAAGCGTTTTTTTAATCTTTTTTATCTTCTTCTTCAAGAGCTGTTCGGATTTCAAACTTAAGAAACTGTAATCCACACATAGTGTAATCCCAAATATCATTATTATATTTTGCTGGCAGATCCATTTTATCTCTAGCCATCATAAAGAGTTTCTTCTTTTGAAGGTCTAGCTCTTCGATTTCTTCTCTTATTGTATCGAGTAATTTTAATTTGTCTTCTACTGTCATCAGAAATATTTTAGCAAATATTGGTTCCCAGTCAAGGGCAAAGTGTAATTATTTATAATGAGAAAACTTTCTTCTATCGAGGTTTTAAATAAAAAAATAAAAATTATTTATAGGGAGATGGAAGATTGGGGAGAGTGTGATTTAGATAAGGGGCAGATTATAATCTCGAAAAAATGCTTGACAAATCCAGATCAGCATTGGTGGACCCTCGTTCATGAAGTCACTCACCTCATATTCGAAATGACTGGTGTGGCGTTCATGGCAGACAATGATGAGGAAGCTTATGTGCGCTGTGTAGAGAATTTAGTCATCCCTTGGGTGTTGAAACATCAACATCTGAAAAAAAAGTGATTTTTTATTCAAAAAAAGTGTTGACCCCAGATTTAAGGGTGCTATTATCTGGGCATGCAAATCAACAAAGCGTTCCAAGATGCAATCGGG
>Ga0213864_10000362_pt1 | contig 20324 bp, 20 predicted proteins | sample PICome_5_FD_160078 | JGI IMG/M metagenome (GOLD analysis project Ga0213864, IMG submission 160078) | Coastal seawater microbial communities near Pivers Island, North Carolina, United States - PICO247 | ecosystem: Environmental > Aquatic > Marine > Coastal | place: USA: North Carolina... | reverse complement strand
ATCAATCCCCCTAGAATACCACTTGCACCCATAATTCTTCCTTTTGTCAGCATTAGTATGAAAGCTGCAAACCCAATGAGTGCTCCTCCTATAAATGATTGAACAGGAGTAAAATTAATCAAATCAATTATCATCATTTTCCTTTCGTAGACCCTTAACAGGAACTTTAAAATAAATATCTCCATTATCTTCTGCAGGTGGCATATTCCCAGCTCTCATATTAACCTGAATAGATGGTATTATTAACTTTGGCATACCCAGTGTTTTATCACGTGTAGTTCTAACATCAACAAACTGATCTTCTGTAACTCCACCACCTATATGGATATTATTTTTCTTTTGCTCTCCTACAGTTGTTTCCCAGGCAAACGGCCGACCATTTGGGCCGTAATCATGACAAACAAACATCCTTGTTTCATCTGGCAATGTTAAAATCTTTTGAATTGATTGATATAGTGTTCTTGCATCCCCTCCAGGAAAATCTGCTCTTGCTGTTCCTCCATCAGGCATAAATAAGGTATCACCTACGAAGACAGAGTCACCAATGATATGTGCCATACATGCAGGAGTATGACCAGGGGTAAGAATTGCTTTACCATTCAATTCACCAATCTTATAAGTATCACCGTCCTTTAATAACAAATCAAACTGACTGCCATCTCTTTGAAATTCAGTTCCAGCATTGAAAACCTTGCCAAATATATCTTGTACTTTTTGAATTTCTGCTGATATTGCAATTTTACCACCTACATGTTCCTGTATATAAGGAGCGGCTGATAAATGATCAGCATGAACGTGCGTTTCTAATAACCATGCTACATTGAGGTTATTCGATTTTATATAATTTATCACCTCATCTGCTTGCTCATAGGATACAACCCCCGAAGAGTAGTCAAAATCTAAGACAGAATCTATGACTGCGCAAGAGGAAGTCCCTTCATCAATAACTACATAACTAATTGTGTTTGTTGCGTCATCAAAAAAAGATTTAACATTAGGTATATTCATTTCAACCTCATTAAGTTACATTTTAGAAATATTATACTACATTTATACATTTAAGTATTTACTCTAATTTTTCATCACCTCGAGCACACATTTCCTAAATTCTGCTGTTCCTTTTGAAAAGCCAAGTGTTTCACACAATTTCATACTACTAATTGTTGAATTTGTTTTTGGTTTATCATTATCAGAAACTACATATACATTATACTCCCAAAAACCTGTTTCGACTCTACCATCTGAATATACATATTTACCGCGTCCATGGAATTGTCCATTTAACATTTCACCCTCATAAGTATCCCCATCAGCAAAATAATAAATCCCTATACCATTTGCAGTGTCATTTGCATGATCGCCGACATATTTATCTCCGTTTGAGTAATAATATTCACCGTAGCCAGATCTGACATCATTTAAAAATTGTCCAATATATCTATCACCATTTACCCATATATATGATCCATAACCATTCTTATATTCATCAAAAAATTCACCGATATACTTATCGCCTGAAATGTAGTCCATTATACCTTGACCATTTGGTAAATCATTTAAATATTCCCCCATAAAAATATCTCCATTCAAGTAATAGTATGTGCCTTCACCACTTCTTTGATCATACTCAAATTCACCAAGGTACAGATCTCCATTATTAAATTCATAAATTCCACTGCCAGACTTAATGTCACTTAAAAATTCTCCCGTATAGACATCACCACTAATAAAAGTATAGACACCATACCCGTGCGCCATATCATTTAAGTGATCGCCAACATATATATCTCCATTGGAATAAAAATATTGACCATGCCCAGTTCTTATACCTTCAAAAAACTCTCCAATATACTGATCGCCATTGGCAAAGTTATAAAGACCATTTCCATGTTTTTTATCATTCTGAAAATCACCGATATATTGATCACCATTATCATAATCTCTCATTCCATAACAGTTATCAAAATAATTAGATGAATAACTACAGCCAGGAAGAGCAATTACATTTTGCGGATAAATTAATAAAAACAGTGTTAGAATTGAGAATAAATATTTAATTTTCATTTTGTCCCCCAAAGATCAATCTTTTTCATCTGAATAACTTCATTTTCACATTCAGTATGATAGAATTTCAATAATTATAGAGTCAAATAATATAAGTGACAATCAAATGAGTTATAAATTTCTTATTACTGGTGCAAACAAAGGCATAGGTTACGCTCTCACATGGGAGGTATTGAATAAAGGTTACGAAGTAATAGCTCTCTGTAGAGAGACAAGCGATGTAATCCATTTAGAGAAATTAAAAAATGTATACAAAGATAAACTAGAAATTTTCAAGGCAGATGTAACAGATGAAGATAAATTAAAGGATATCTCTATTAATATTAATCAAATTGATGTGATTATTTGTAACGCAGGTATTATGGGAGCAAAAGGTGGAATGTTTGACCAACAAAACACTCCCAGTACAATTCTCAATATTTTGATGACGAACGTAGCAGGTCCATTCTTTACAATTCGAGCTTTTCTAGAAAAGCTAAAAACAAGTGAAAATCCAAAAATAGCTATCATTTCATCCCATATGGGTTCACAGCAACACGGCAGCAGTGATGCCTATTTTTATAGAGCTTCCAAAGCTGCTGCAAATAATCTGATGGTAACATTCTCTAGAGAGTTACAGAATTATGAGATACCCGTTGTTTCATTCCATCCAGGATGGGTAAGAACTGATATGGGTGGAAGCTACGCATCTTTATCACCAGAAGAGAGTGCGAAAGCCCTCATAAAGCTGATTTTGAATCTAAATATGAAAGACTCAGGAAATTTCTTTAACTACGATGGCAGTAATCTACATTTATAGTTAGTGGTTAAATAAGTTCAATTCGAACTTTTTCTACCCTGTTATCTTTTGTCTGCTCAACAATAAATTTATAACCATGTGCTTGAACAATATCACCCACAACTGGCAGCCTTTCAAGTGCATTCATAATCAAACCTGAAAGTGTATTTGCATTTGGATCATCAATTTCGTCATTATCAAGGGCTCGCTGAATATCTACCAATGGTGATAAACCGTGGGCTAGCCAGAACCCATTTTCATTAATTATCTCAAATTCATTTTCAATTTCATCGGTTTCATCAGCAATCTCACCAACTAATTCCTCCAGAAGGTCTTCCATCGTCACAAGTCCAGTAAACGAGCCATATTCATCTATCATAAAAGCTATATGACTTCGTTCATGTCTCATTCTTTCAAACAGATCCTTAACTTTCGAAGTCTCAGGAACAATCATAGGTTTTCTTGAAAAGCTTCCTAAATCATTCCAAGGGTCCTTTTGCCCCTTGAATAATGCATCTATAAGATCTTTCACAACTATTGTTCCAATCAGTTTATTATCCTTATCCAATAGAGGAAATCTTGAATGCTGAGTTTCAGCAATTATCTGTCTATTCTTTTCATTATCACCATTTAAGATTAAAACTTCTGATTGAGCACTTGGAATCATAACACTTTCTAATGTTCTTTCGTCAAATGCAAATAGATTTTGCAACCTTTCTGCTTGATCCTTGTCCATTACTCCATGCTCAACTGAAACATCAACAAGTCCTTTTATCTCTTCACCTGTAAAGATATCCTCATATGTAGAAGAGGCAACCCCCATCCATCTTAATATTGAAGATGCAGCTGATTTTAATGCGATATTAAGCGGGTAAACTAAGATATATGTAACCCACAATGTATGTGCGCAAGCTTGAAATGTAATCTCAGGGTTTCTAATACCAAAAATTTTTGGCACTTGCTCTCCCACAACGATATGCAAAGATGAAAATGTAATAAACCCAATCATAAATGCTACAAAATGAATCAGATGCTCAGGTAAGAAATTTCCCAAGACTGGTTCAATTAATGCTGCCACTGTTGGTTCACCTACCCAACCCAGGCCCAATGATGCCATGGTTATGCCCAATTGACAGCATGCTAGATAATTTTCTTGAACTGTTAAAATGTGTTTACATAACCTAGCAGCAAATTGATTTTCAGCTGCCATCTGCTCTATTCTGAGAGGTTTACACTTGACTATAGCGAATTCAGCGGCAACGTAGAAACCATTTGCAACCAAACAAAAAAACGCTATTCCTAAATTTAGCAACGTGCCATCGTGGCCCATAGACTCTGCTGCCATGTTTTTTTATCTTTCCCTTCCCTTGATCAAAAAAACGATAATCCAATCATTTAATATTAATATTGAAATGTGTGGATTTCTTGATACTCACATATTACTTTATATATGCCTCGAAACAATCTTGTTAGAGATGTATCAGCTGACTTAGATAAGTTATACATATAAATTCTTTTTGTCTAATATTTTATACGAAAGTTTTACAGATGCGTTATAAGGATAATAGATGGGAAAAATAATATTAACATTATTCTAATAAACTCAATAAAAAAGAAGGGCAAAACACCGTGGTAAATACTCCTTTGGTTAGTCATATTTTTACTAATTGAAAGATCTATTTTTGCAATCGTATTAATATTTAGACCCACAGGCGGTGTAATCAAACCAAGTTCAACAACAATTAACATTAGAATACCAAACCAAATCTTTATAGATTCTTGATCCATATTTAAATCAAGATTCAATATTGGAGGTAAGATAAATGGGACAAATATTAGGATTATGGACATACTATCTAGTATGAATCCCAAAATAATAAAAATTAGAAGAATTAAAAAAATAAGTAAAAGAGGATCTAAAGCACTGCTCGTGATAATATTTGACAGGAATTGAGGCAAATCAACTCTTGCATAGAATATTTTTAAAACTTCTGCTCCAAATATAATCAAATAAATCATCCCAGATAATTTTGCAGTGTTCAGCAATATTCTCTTTATATTTTTATTATTTAATTTCTTTGTAAAAAATCCATAAATTATAACTAATAGTGCAGATAGTGATGCAGCTGGAACAATCGTAAATATGCCAAATACTAAACCTGAAATAATGATCGTTATTAATGTTAATATTGGTAAGAGTAATTTAAGAGCATCAAAATTTGATATATTTTCTTCTTCAATCAATCTTGGTTGAATGGGGTTTTTTTGAGCAAAAATAACTATCACACCTATGAAAAAAATTATCGCTAATAAAAATGGGATTATTGCCGCCTTGAACATTGCAATAATATTAACTTCAGCAATAATTGAATATACAATTAATACTATTGAAGGAGGAATTAATATCCCGAGGGTCCCACCAGCAGCAATTGTCCCAGAATATAGGGATGGGGGGTAATTGAATTTACGAAATTCTCTTATAGAAATTTCACAAAGCGTAGATGTGGTAGCAACCGATGAACCACTGATAGAACCAAAACCTGCAGCTGTAAATATGGTTGCAATTGCTAACCCACCTGGAATAGTTCTAAATATCTTATTAAAAGCTTTGAATAACTTTTCCCCATATCCAATATTTTGAACAATTATCCCTACCAAAATGAACATCGGAATTACAGATAAATCATAATTTGAAAATTGGGCAATAGCCAGATCTCTGAGTTGGAAATGTAAAATATCCATCCCATCCACAAGTCCAACTCCAGCAATTCCAAGCAAAATCATCACATAAGCAATTGGTATTCTTAAAATTACCAATACCATTAAAAAGATAGTACTTAGAAATATTTGTAGAAAATTCCATTCCATCTTATGAAATCTCTTCCTTAATATTAATAATTGCTGCCAATATCAGTAAAAACAGTGAAGTTAATATAGGTGGATAACTTAACCAGATTGGGATACTCATAATGACTGTCTCATACCCAAATGAATAATAATCTATCATTCCATAGATCATTTGATGAAGGATATAGGTACTAATGAGAATAACAATTGTACTTTTTATTATACTTAATAGCAATATGACCCTCTTTTCAAACCTCTCTGTAAAATAATCAAAGGTTATATGTGCTGATCTCAATTCACAATAAGGTAAAAAATTGAATATAACCAACGGCATAAGAAATTGAATCAACTCATATGGTGTATAGGGTACATTTTGGGTAATATTATCAAAGGCGATCCCAAAAACGTTGATAAGTAATAAAAAAAGCAACAAACCACCGCCAATTAGTGCCCAGTAAGTGATAATATTTTTTAAATAAATTATACTATTGGTGAATTTCATACATTAAAAAATCCTGGGAACTACTCACCCATGAGTTGCATTGCTTTTTCTAGTATTGGAGCTCCATCTATATTTTCTTTTGATAATTCTCTTAACCAAATATCATGCGTTCCTTTTAATTTGTTTTTGATTCCTTCAGTTTCATTATATCCCAGAATCTTATGTATATTGCCATTTTTCAAAGCATAATCAAGACCATCATTATCGTTCATTTGCCAAATTTTACCTGCATTTTTCCATTGTGAAAGATTTGAATTAGCTTGAAAAATTTCTTTGATTTCATCGGGTAGATTGTCCCATTTTTCTTTGTTCATTGATACTTGGAATGTTAATGTTCCAAAACGAAAACCATCATACCCCTCTACTTGATATTTTGTATATTCATTTAATCTAAATGTTGGAATTATTTCATAGGGGATTAGAGCTGCATCTATCATATTTTTGGATAGGGTTTGAACTACATCAGGCATTGGAACTGAAATAGACTCTGATCCTAATTCATCAAGTGTCCAGGAACCAGTTCTAGATGGTGTTCGAACTTTCATTCCTTTGAATGAATTTATGTCCGATATTTCTTTCTGAACAGATTGAAACACATTTCCAGCATGAACATGCAAAAAGAGCACCTTCAGACCAGAATAATCTTCTTCTAAATATTCACTAAACATTTCATACATAACTGCGCCTGTTTTTTCTGGATCATTGGTGTGAATTAGAGGTAGTTCGAATAACTCTGTTCTTGGAAACTGACCTGGTGTGTAGCCATTAGATGTCCATATCAAGTCCACAACTCCATTTCTGGCTTGACTTACTAAGTCTGCTGGCCGCCCTCCAAGCGTCATCGATGGGTAAATATCAATTTTGACTCTCCCAGCTGAGTCCTCTTCTACTTTCTTTACCCATGGCTCTATCATAGAAATATGTGCAGGTGATGTTTTTGGTAAGAAATGATGGAATTTAAATTCGTATTCTGCTGCGCTTAAATTCATAGTCATAAAGAACAATGAAAAAAGAGATAAGGTTAAGCTGAAAATAAATTGTAATATATTTTTTTTCTTAATCATTGAGCTCCCATCAAAATAAAACAGACTCTTGCAAGTTTATCACTATTGTTCACCCATGCATGGCTGGTGCCACGTTGTATAACAATATCACCCTGACTAAGGTGAACTTCTTCATTATCAAGTATGAGAGTAATTTCACCCTCCAGAATAATAGCGTAATCTAAAGATTTTGATTTATGCATGAATGGATGTCTTTTACTTTTGACTAATGTATTACTTGCATCTAAATCTGAAAAATATGCCTCACTATCAAAATTATCTTTCGCATGAGATTTTTCTGGTTCAAAAGAAGATATACGGCAAATTGTCTCAAAGGATTTTGGAAACATCGTAAACTCTTGATCTACTTCATCAATGTCAGCAGAGTTATTATTTGGAAAAACTTTGGTATGCCAAATATTATTTAGGCTTACTCCAGGACGTGAATTTTTTTCCATTTGGTTATTCACGAAACTTTCAGAAATAACAACGGAGTCACCCTGTTTATTAAAACCTGTAACAACTCTTCTACACTTCTTTTCCATATTGGTTTGATAACATAAACTAGAATTTATTCATACAGAATTTTAACTTAACAAGAGATCTTGTGATATTTTATATATGTGTTTATATATATTAAATATATTGCGCCGGTAGCTCAGCTGGATAGAGTATCTGACTACGAATCAGGAGGTCGGGGGTTCGAATCCTCCCCGGCGCGCCAAACCAATGAGATACATATGGAAATCAAATCATTCAAAGATAGGGTAGATAATTTTTTTAAGTGGGTTAAAGGTACCGAACTTGTTCTACTTAATAACATAGATGTCAATGAGGATCCTGTTCGCCCACATTTAGACTTAAAGTTTAGAACTAGTTATGGGCGTCAAATTTATGGATTGGCTTATGATGATAACATTGAAGGTATAGTTTGTGTCGCTCTGACAGATGAAATTCCTCATACAGAGAAGGAATTGGAACTAATGAGTAAGAATTCTTATTTAGAAAAAAATTCAACAATTATGATTCCATACACAGTCTGGTCTCGAAAAAGGGGGGCAGGAAAAGAAATAATGAAAAAAGTCATAAATCATACTATTAAAAATATGCCAAATATTGAGAAAATAGTAACTCTCTCCCCCCTTACTCCTATGGCAACGCATTACCATATTAGGAATGGGGCAGAACTTATTAGTATTAATTCTGAAACACAAAATTTTGAGTATAAGATTAATCGTAAACACGATTAGGGTTTTAATGGGGTTGGTTTCCAATTATCGTCAGCAATTTTAAACTCAATGTTATTTGGCAAGATTTGAACCATTGACTGGTTGCCCATGGTCTCAGTTGTAAACCATTGATGAGCCTTTAGTTCTTTTTTTTCTCCAACATTAAGATATTGAGCATAAGCATCTATTCCATTTGGTGATATTGTTAATACTACAATATCTCCGGATATAAGGCTTATAGATATATCTTTTACTGGCATTCTCCATGAGATATAATCATCTATTGATAGTCTTATCATCGGATTTAAATGCCACCCATGGCAGACCATATCATTCTTATACCAATTAATAAGAACAGAAGTAAAAGGTACTTCTTAAAAGTATCTGCATCAATTCGCCTTCTAACTATACTTCCTAGTCTCATTCCAATTATTGCAGTAACTGCACAAAGTGCTGCAATTGGAATCATTTCTAATGAAAAAACGTCTGTTTTATAATAACCATAGGTGGCTGGAACGCTTGCTATTAAGAATAAAAAACCTGTTGTATCAACAAAATCTTCTTTAGACGCCTTCCTGAGTATCAAATAAATTATTATTGGAATCCCCCATATTGAAGTTAACCCTCCCACAACACCTGCAAGGGAACCCATCCCAATTTGCCAATACTTATCATATTTTAGATCAAAGGACCATGATCTCCTGAATAAATTATCTAAGGCAAAAATCATTACCATAAGTCCAATGAGTAATTTAATTAGATCATCGCCCAGAGTTGCAGCCTGGACAGATGTAATTAATATCCCTGCAACCATAAATATTCCGAATAAATAATATTTTTTTGCTGTCTTCACTGGGCTTTGTGCAGACAAGAATTGAGTAATATTTGCAACTATAACTGGTACCATATTTAGACCAATTGCTTGTAGTGGATTTATAAAGAAAATTAATAGAGTGATTGATGTCATTGGCAATCCAATACCAGTAACACCCTTTACCATCCCAGAAATTAAAAAAATAACCAGAAAAATAAAATATAAGAAATTGGTATCTAAAAATGAGTCAAACATATCTTGTAATGTAATTCTTTTGGTATTTGGAAAAAAATTGTTGTTAAAAAGTATCGAAGAATGCTTAGTATCAAGAATTAAAATTCATCTAAATTATTCATTTTACAGTAAATTATTTAAACAGAGTTGTGTCAATAAAATATTACCTATAATAAAAAACTTTACATTAAAAAATGTTATGTTATAACATAACAATGAATCACTTAAAAAATATAATAAGCATTCTTAAAAAGTCATATTCCCCAATGAGTGCATATGATATTTTGAATGAACTAAATAGGACCAGCAATGTACAGCCTATGACAATTTATCGCGCATTAGAAAAATTAATGAAAACACATAAAATTCATAAATGCCGTCAAACAAAGAAATATTTTATTTGCGATCAAGACCATGAAGTAGATACTAAGCTTGGAATCTTGTTTTGTGATAACTGTGGTAAAACAGAGGAATTCAACACAGACATAATATCAAAGCAAATAATTAATAAGGACAAATCAAACTTTAACTTTAACAATTTTCAAATTGAAATCTCAGCGATTTGTAAAGATTGTATATAGAGAGGATATTACATGGAACATGCCCATAATTTACCTGAATTTCTTCATTTCATCGAAGAATATGATATTTTGAGAGGTTTCGTATTTGGTATTGTACACACAATCATACCATTGATAGGGTATTATAGTGGTTGGAGTATCAATAGGGCACTTAAAATAATTTCAAATGGTTACCTTGCCGGTATATTTGGGATTGTAGTTGCTCATGTTATTGCAGATTTTATAGCAGCTACTCTTGACCCACATTTGAAGTCAGCGGCAATAGGTATTGTACTTGGTGGACTTATACCCCTAACACTTGTTCCATTTCTCGACAAGTATATCACAAAAAGCAAGCATCATATCGTGGTTGGTGATCATGAAGATATCAAGAAAGATCTTGAGCACGATCATAGATAATCAAAAAATTTAGGCTTCAGTCGGTATTCTTATTTTTTGTATAAATTGAAGAGATGAATGTAGCTAATATTATTATTACTGCAAGTGTGAAGAGAGTAACAGTAGCATCAAAACTTGTTATTAAATAGCCAGACAATGGATACATAAAAAGCCAACATAAGTGACTTAATGAAAATTGTGCTGCAAATAATTGAGATAATTCATTTTCCTTCGCAGATCCTCTAATTATTCTTCCCATTGGGGTCAACACAAGAGAATAGCCGAAACCCGATATAAACCAGAATATTAATAATAGCATAAAGTTAAAAATGCTTAGTTCAATAAGAATCGAAAACACGATAAATACTATTGATATAATATATGCTCCTAAGTGCATTAAATTCCATATGGAATATTTTTTTAATATTCTAGGCACTTGGGTTGCGCCTAAAACAGAGCCAATTCCAAAGAAAAACATGGCAACTGGAAGTGCTTCTTCATCCATACCCAGCAATGATCTTACCAATATAACTGTATTAACCAATATCATTGCCCCACCAGCAGATACAGCAAGATTCATAAACATCAATCCCTTTAACTCGGGCAAAATAACAAATTTCTTTACACCATAAGTTATTTTCTGAATAAATCTGGTATCTTTCGTTTCATCACTCTCAGTAACCATAGGAAGAAATACCGATAATATTAATAGTGCTGAGGCAATAAAACCAACCGAAGTTCCAATAAATAAGCTCTTATAATTATAAAAAACGAGAATTAATGCAGCTACGGAATATCCCAGTATATTCTCTAGATCTATGGCCAAACGTGATAGTGATAGAGCTTTTGTGTAATCTTCATCCTCATTGAAAAGTTGAGGTATTGTAGATTGGTATATTGGTGTGAAGGCGGCAGAAGAGATATAAATTACAGAAATAATAAAGTATACGTGCCATATTTCTTCTACAAAAAACAACCCAATTGCTGCAATTGCACGAACAATATCTAAAAAAACTAGATAGAGCCTTCTATTAAACTTATTAGCAAATGCTCCAGCAATAGGAGAAAAAAAAACATATATTACCATCTTTATGGTAAACAAACTTGATAATAATAATGCAGCATTTTTTCCAGTTAAATCAAATGCCAACAAGCTTAAGGCCACAGTTGCCAAACCTGTACCTAACAAGGAAAAATTTTGAGCCAAAAAGAGATTTCTGAAGCTTTTATTCGATAGAACTGAAAACATTGATATTTCTATATTCGGACCCTATCCCTTGGGTAATTATTAATTCTATATCAAAGTAAATAAGTATTGGTTGCGGGGGCAGGATTTGAACCTGCGACCTTCAGGTTATGAGCCTGACGAGCTACCGGGCTGCTCCACCCCGCGATAAGATAGTAATTTAGATAACACTATGTATTCTAAAAGGTCAAGAAACAAAAAAAAAATCTTATTCTTCTGTTTCGAGGCCTGTTGGTATTGGAACATTCTCAGGCTCAAGCGAAATCCCAGCACCATCAGCAACTGTTTCTAAAAGCATGCCAAAGTCTTTTTCTAGATTTTCTTTTGATATTCTTTCAATTCTCCCAGAATGTTGTTGCACCGCTTGCCTTGTTGCAGCTGTTACCGGCATTGGCACACCTAATTCCTTACCTGATTGCAAACCTAAATCTAAATCCTTTAATAAAAGTGGTGTAGTAAAAGTAGTTGTCCAATCTAAATTCGCAAATGCGTTTGATTTGTATTTTGTAAAAATAGAACCCATGACAGAGTTATTCATAAAGTTTAAAAAAGCATGTCTCGGAACACCTGCTTTTTGTGCAAGAACTGTAATCTCTGCAAGATTTTGGATTACAACACCTAACATTACATTATGAGCTATTTTACAGAATCTTGCTAAATCCCCTTCTCCAACATATGCAACACCTCGTGGAGCAATGGTTTCTAAATATGGTTTTATTTGGTTGAAGATATCCTCAGGCCCAGATGCAACTATCGATAAAACTCCAGCCTTAACAGCCTTACCATTACCACTGACAGGGCATGACATATACGCAATTCCTAGTTCTTTTAACCTGTCCCTGATTTCATTTGAATCCTCTGATGAAATTGATGAACAGTCAACAAATATTTGATTTTTCTTTGTACCTTTTGATAGAACACCTTCATCACCAAAATATACTTGTTTGAGATCTTTACCTGTTGAAACCATAGTGAACAAGACATCGACATCATGTAATTCATCCATATTGGTGACTACTTTTGCACCATATTCTGATAATGGATCAGCTTTTGATTTAGTTCTATTCCATACACTTATGTCTTGTCCATCTTTTGCTAGACGACCAGCCATTGGATAACCCATTCTTCCTGTTCCAACCCAACCAATTTTATGTGACATGATATTCTCCTTTATATTTCACTATTCCAGTTAAATTCTTCTATAATATTTTTTACTTCTTTTAAAAAGCTTGCAGCGTAAGCACCATCAAATGCCCTATGGTCAAAACTCTGACCAAGCACACCAATTTTTCTAATACCAATTGTGTCTCCAGTATTATCTTCAACAATAACTGGCTTTTTTTGTATGCCATCAAAAGACATAATCGCAACTTGAGGCGGATTCACAATAGGCGCAGTCATGTAAGTACCCATACTACCATTATTCGATATCGTATATGTCCCCCCGAAGTATTCCTCTTGTTTAAGTTGATTATTTTGAGCTCTCTGGACTAGATCATTTAAGTTTTTATTCAAATCAACAAGCCTCATCTTATCAGCATTTTTTAATACAGGAACAATTAGTCCATTATAATTTAAATCGACTGCAATTGCTAAATTTACCGCAGAAGCAATGTGCAATTCTTTTTCACTAAAACAGCTATTCACTAATGGATATTCCTTAATAGCTAAGGATATTGCTCTGGCAACAAAAGAGAGGTAAGAAACTTTCAGTTCCCTGTCTGAATATTTTTGTTTAAGTTCGTTTCTTGTCTTATCCAGATTACTAAAGTTAACCTCAACTGCCTGGAAAGCCTGAGGAACCTGTGGCCAGCTTTCCGATAGACGTTGACCTGTAGTTCTTCTTATACGATTAAGAGCCACTTTTTCTGGATATAAATCATGATCTATCTTACTAGATACATTCGATCGTGTTTTTGTCACAGACAATGAGGAAATATAATCTTCCAATAATTTACGATTAACTTTTCGGGCATTATTATTTTTAAAATAATCAGCAAGCTTTACTAAATCTACCCTTTCATTATTAGCTAACCTCTTTGCTAATGGTGTAAATTTAATATCAATATTTTTACTAGAAAAAGCCTCGTAATTATCATTGGGTGTTTGTACTTCGTTTAAAAAAGAAAACCATTCTGGTGCATCTGTATCTATTACAATTTCTACATTACTTGTTTTTTGAGAAGTAAATGACTCTTCTTTTTTGATAGCTAAATCCGATTGAGAAGACTCTACACTCTTATTGATATTTTCCGAGGTTGTGTCTTCTTTTATATCATCTTCTTGTGGCTGTTCTCCTTCACCACTAATCACTGCAACAATACTACCAACTGATGAAGTTTCTCCCTCATTAACTAAAATCTTCGTTAATTTGCCATCAGTTGTAGCTGGAATTTCCATAGAGGTTTTATCTGTTTCAATTTCAAATAGGATTTCTCCAGATTTGATATCATCCCCTATGTTCTTGTGCCACTTGGATACAGTACCTTCAGCAACTGTTTCACCTAATTGTGGCATTAATATATTCATAACTCCCCTACCTACTTTAAGACATCTAAAATTTTATTATAAATCCGATCAACAGATGGGATAGCAATATCTTCGAGGTTGTCAGCTGCAGGAAGAGGTATGTGCGGTGTTGTAATTCTTACAGCAGGACCATCTAAATCCCAGAATAATTCATCAACAACTATAGAAACGATTTCTGCACCCCAGCCACATAATCGTGGATTTTCTTCTACTGTGAATATACGCCCTGTTTTTGATACAGATTTAGAAATAGTTTTCATATCCAGTGGCACTAGTGTTCGTAGATCAACCACTTCAATATCAATGCCGTGTTCCTGCATCAATTTATCTGCTGCCGCAACAGCACGTGGTACCATTAGAGCAAGTGCGATAATTGTCGCATCCTTACCTTCACGCACTACTTTAGCAGTTCCAAGCGTATCAACATACTCACCCTCTGGAACTTCACCTTTAATGGCATATAATGATTTATGCTCAAAAAATATCACAGGATCATTGTCCCTTATTGATGCTGCTAAAAGACCCTTAACATCAGCAGGTGTTGATGGAGCTACTACTTTTATGCCTGGAATTGCCATTGCCCAATTTTCGATTGATTGTGAATGTTGAGCACCAAAACGTGAACCGCCTCCATTACCAGTTCTGACGACAAGTGGACATTTTAGTTGTCCATCAGACATATATCTTGATTTAGACATTTCATTTGCAACAAAATCCCAGCATACCGCTAGAAAATCTGAAAACATTATTTCTGCAATTGGTCTCATTCCAGTCATGGCAGCGCCCATAGCAGCACCTAAAATTGCCTGCTCTGATATTGGAGTATCAATGACTCTTTTTGGACCGAATTTATCAAATAATCCAACAGTTGCTTTAAATACTCCTCCGGCTCTAGCTACATCTTCACCAATAAACGCAACTGTTTCATCCCTCTCCATTTCTTGAGCAATTGCAGCTGCTACAGCTTCTCTATATGTTAGTTGCGCCATGCCCATCCTCCATTAGCATATACATTCGTTGTTAATATATCTTCTGGCGGCACTGGTGAGTTTTTGGCTTCTTCTGTTGCTTGATCAACCAGCTCTTTAACATTATTTTCAATGTCATCGATTACATTTTGTTTTATACCAAACTCAATCAGGCGTTCGCGATATCTAGTGATTGGATCGTTATTTTTCTTCCAATGCTCAAGCTCTCCTTTTGGTCTGTATGCCCCTGGGTCTGCTCTACTATGCCCTGACTGTCTGTATGTTTTACATTCAATTAATGATGGGCCTTCACCTGACCTTGCTTTTGTGTAGGCTTTTTGTGCAGTTCTATATACTTCATCAGCATCATTTCCATCAATTATAATGCTCTCTAGTCCATAAGCAGAAGCTCTATCAGCTGCAGGATTTTTGACAGCTGTAATAGACTCAATAGGAGTGTATTCCATGTAGTTATTGTTTTCACAGACAAAAACGACAGGAAGTTTATATACCACAGCATAATTTAGAGCTTCATGAAAGGCTCCAATATTTGTTGTGCCATCGCCAAAAAAAACTGTAGCTACATCATCATGTCCTAAATATTGTGCTCTCCATGCTGATCCTACTGCCATTGGTAAATGCGCACCAATGATTGCATATGATCCCATAACTCCCTTGCTAGTATCGGTTAGGTGCATAGATCCACCTTTCCCTCTCATTAAGCCACAGTCTCTTTGCATAAGTTCACCCAATACGCCAACAACAGAAGCTCCCCTCGCCAAAGTATGAGCATGCCCCCTGTAAGTGCAGAAACTCTTGTCATTTTCTTGCATTGCATTTGCAAACCCAGAGGCAATTGCCTCTTGCCCGAGAGACAAATGACTTGTTCCTTTAACTAGATTTTCAAGAAAAAGATCGTACGCTCTTTGCTCAGCAACTCTGATCAAGTATTGAGTATTGTATAACTCAAGTCTCTTTTTTTCATTGATATCATCATTTTTTAAGGTCTGTTTCTTTGCCATTGAATTATTCACACAATCTAATATTTGTTGGCAATAGGTAGATCTTCAGCTGGGAAAAGAGAAATTACCTTACATCCTTTATCGGTAACAACAACCTCTTCCTCAATTCTTGCAGCTGATACACCATCTTTTGCAGGGCAATAAGTTTCTAGAGCGAAAACCATACCTGTTTTGATTTCCATTGGATTTTCTAGCGATACTAAGCGAGAAATAATTGGTCTTTCATGAAGCGCTAGACCCAATCCATGCCCGAATTGCAATCCAAATGCTTGCATTTCACTCTCAAAACCAAATTCCTCAGCTTTTGGCCATGCTTTTGCGACAGTATCTGTTGACACACCTGGTTTGATGAGTTCAATCGCTTTATCTAACCACTCACGACATTTTATGTAAGCATCATTTTGTTCTGATGTAGCTGTACCAACATTGAATGTTCTATAGTAACAAGTTCTGTATCCTTGATATGACTGGAGTATGTCAAAGAAAGCTTGGTCCCCAGGTCTGAACATCCTATCAGTAAAATTATGTGGGTGTGGGCTACATCTTTCTCCAGAAATAGCATTAATTGCTTCTACGTCATCTGAACCCATTTCATAGAGCATTTGATTTGCTAGGGCTACAATATCGTTTTCTCTTACCCCTGGTTTTAACTCTTCATAGATCATATGGTATACACCATCCACCATGGTTGCAGCTTGATTAAGCAATGTTATTTCATCAATATTCTTAATCTCTCTTGCATCCAGCATAACTTGTTGACCATCAACAATATTCATTCCCGCCTTTTGAAGTTCAAAAAACATTGCAGTTTCAGCAATATCCAAACCGATAGGCATATCCGCTACACCAGCAGCCTTTAAATAACTCATAATTTCTTCAGCATGATTTTTCATTAGACCAACTGATGGAGGAACCGTACCCCTCATACCTGTCATTCCTGCAAGACATCTATTTGGATCAAGCCAATCACAATTTAATTGATGATGCACTGCTGCTGAACCAAAATCCCAAACAAAAGGTTCTTCATCACCAGCCAAGAGAGCAAATCTACAAAGCTTATCTCTTTCCCATTCTCCAATTTTTGTTCCAGTAATATACCTAATGTTATTTACATCGAATAATATCAATGCTCCTAAACCTGAATTTTTTAAAGCATTTTTGGCCCTTGATAATCTATATTTTCTAAGTCTTTGAAAATCAACTCTTGTTTCAAAATCAACTTGTTTAAATCCTGGAGATGCAAGTGCTCGATCCCATTGCCAGTTTTGGTTTGCATCTTCTGGTCTTAATATTCTTGGCGAAAATACGTTTAAGTCTGTCATTTTTTTACTTTCCTGTCTTAGATTTACACTATTTTTAGTATGGAATTGATCTCATATCAATAAAATAACATAGCTCTCATAGCTTTTTCCGAAAATTATCCTGTATATGCCAATGGTGCTAATGCGTCAACATCAGTGACAACATCCAAGATAACACATTTGTTGAGTGAAATTGCTTTTTCAAGAGCGGGTTTAAAATCTTTTGGATCTTCAACTCTAATTCCAACGGCACCCATGTGCTTCGCAATTTCTGCAAAATTGACATTATTGAATGTCCACATCTCCCTTGCCTTTTGAGTTTGTGATCCACCATAAACACGATCAAAACCTCTTTTGGACTGATTGCCAGCTCCATTGTTATTTACAACGATAACAGAATTAATATTCCATCTTACTGCAGTTTCAATTTCGGCAATATGATACCAAAAACCCGCATCACCCGTAAAACAAACAACTGGTCTATCAGGTACTGCACATTTTACACCTAATGATGCAGGGAATGCCCAGCCAAGGTGCCCAGCAGAACGTATATAATTTTGATTTGATGATTTTAAATCAAACATTCCTCCCATCCACATACCACCATGCCCTGTGTCTACAACAACAAATGCATCATCTGGTAAATTTAGTGATAGATCATGACAAATTCTTTCTGGTCTGATTGGGACCGCATCAGATGTTAATAATGGACGGAATTCATCATACCACTCTTGACAGTAACTTTGAATCTCATTTACCCAATCTAATCGCTTTTCAGCAGAATTATCATCAGCAAATTTCAACATTTCAAGAAGAGCGTTTTTAGCATCTGATTGAACCCCTACTTCTAAAGGATAATTTCTACCGAGCACTTCAGGATCTATATCAATGTGAATTGCTTTCGTACCAATTTTAGGAATAGTCCAAAAATTGGTAATCATGCCCCCTAAATCTGTTCCAATAAAAATTACTAAATCTGCAGCAAGCACAGATTTATTGGCAGAGCCACGTGAATAAGTGCCAACTACACCAACATTTAGAGGGTTATTTGCGTCAATAACATCTTTACCATTTAGCGATGTTGCTACAGGTATTTTTAATTTCTTTGAAATCTCATCAATCAGTGAACCTGCTTGTGACCATCTCACACCGCCTCCAACAACAAATATTGGTTTATTTGAATTGTTGATAATATCCATTGCTTTTTTTATTGAACTCAAATCTGGTGAAGGACGGTATGGTGGAACACTTATTGCATTCTCATGAATATCTCGAGGGATTTGCTCATCAAATTTTTCTTGGTCTACCTGACCTTCATTACCCTTGAATTGAAGGTGAACTGGACCCGGGCAACCTGAAACTGAAACTCTAAATGCTTGGTTTAACATATCAGGAAACCTGTTTGCGCTATCAACCGTTGCGTTAAACTTTGTTACAGGCTCAAAAGCTGGCAGATCATCTACCTCTTGGTAAGCTTTTCTAAATTTAGTTGCCTGATCCCTTCCACCAGTTAAAGCAACAACAGGAGATTTTGCAAGCCATGCATCACGTAATCCAGCAGCAAGATTTAGTGCTCCAATAATTTGTGCAGCACAGACCCCAGGTTTACCAGATGCACGAGCATATCCATCAGCCATGTATGCAGCTGAGGCTTCCCCATGGGCATGTATTCTTCGGACATTGGAAATTACTTCTAATTCTGCCATTGTAGTCCTTAGAACAGCAGGAACATGAAAGATATCTGTGACACCATAATCAACCAACATCTTTGCTAATACCTTAGCACCAGTTAATTCATTACTCATTTGTATTTCCTATTCTATTTATTTAATTGCAAGCGGATTTATTGGTGTGCCAACTGCACCAGTTATTGGGATAGATGCAGCAACCAATAAAAACTCATATGTATTATCATTGAGACAATCCTCTGCGAGGTCCTTTAAATAAAACATCTCACCCATTGTCATTCCTTGAATAGGAATAGTTATCCAATGCCATGGCTGGTTTATTCCATCTTCACTTTGATTTGGTCTCACTTCACAGCCCCAAGTATCGCTGGCTAATGCAGCTAGCTCGGTTCTTTGAACCCAATCAATAGTATCAAAACCCATACCTGGCGCATCCCCACCTGGGAATCCATCCCAGGATTCTCTGTTAAGACAATCCTCCATCTGACCTGTTCTTACAATGACAAAGTCTCCCTTCTTTATCTCAACACCTTGTTTTCTTGCAGTTAGATCAAGATCTTCACAAGTAATGGCATAGCCATCTTCTAATCGCTCTTTACCAAGCGCTCTTGCTACATCTAAAAGAACACCCCTGCCAACCATCTTGTCTCTCGTTTTTTCAATACCACATTTTTGTGCACCTGCTGACGTTACTTCTCTACAATCATATCCGTTCCACATTTTGTCTTCATAGAATACATGTCCCAGTCCGTCCCAATGAGTGCACCCATGAGTTGGCAAAAATACTGTATCATCAGCCGCTCTTATACCCCTTTTATCAAGCACTCCCGAGTAGGCATCTGTCCCTGTCCTCAACATCGAATGTATAGGATTAGTTCGTCCCATTGCTGGATATTTTGTTTTTGCACCTTGTGGACCTTTGTAGTCAAAATTAAGTGCAAGTGATATTACCTTTCCCTTCTTAACGAGTTGTGCTGCGTTAATAATATCACTAGCATCGACATAATTTAGTGTCCCTATCTCGTCATCAGGTCCCCATTTCCCCCAATTCTTATACTTCTTAGCTGCTTCAGCAATATCAGCTTTGGTAACTTTTTTTT
>Ga0213864_10000361_pt1 | contig 20442 bp, 25 predicted proteins | sample PICome_5_FD_160078 | JGI IMG/M metagenome (GOLD analysis project Ga0213864, IMG submission 160078) | Coastal seawater microbial communities near Pivers Island, North Carolina, United States - PICO247 | ecosystem: Environmental > Aquatic > Marine > Coastal | place: USA: North Carolina... | reverse complement strand
CTCAGGGTAGCAGGATTTGAACCTGCGACCACCTGTACCCAAAACAGGTACGCTTCCAAACTGCGCTATACCCTGACATATTCTACAGGATTCGAACCTGTGACATTCAGCTTAGAAGGCTGATGCTCTATCCAGCTGAGCTAAGAATACATCTTTTTAAAAAGATTCATATAAGCCGAGTTCTGTTCACCATGATTGTTTCATGATTTTGTCCATTTGTCTGCATAAAAATACTCGTGTATTATGTCAAGCAACTTTTTTGTTTTGCTTCTGATAGGGTTTTTTTTTCGTAAGTTTTCTTACCTAAATTTCATTTTTTCATTTCTGTAAAACTTTCCCAAAAATTTTTTTTGCAAGGGGTTACCTTGTATCAAATTAAAAGTTCGGACTTTTCTCCCTTTTATTATCAAGGGTGGACAACTTTGAATCTCCAAAAAAATTTATGGTTGGGTTATGCGGATATATATTAATGGTAAATTTTCTGTCTTCCAAACAGACGATATGGGTTCGATTCCCATTATCCGCTAAACTTTTTGCTTACTTGGTGAAATTGGTAAACACGACAGACTTAAAATCTGTTCCTTATGGGTTATCGGTTCAAGTCCGATAGTAAGCACCAAAAAAATAGAAAAAAATGGCCAATCAATTAAAGGCAAAACCCTGTAAAAAATTTGGAGCTTTTTTATGGAACCATAGAAAGATGACTGAAAAACAACAAAAGGTTATTCAACTTCAGTCCAAAAAGCTTAAAACTAAAAAATTATCAAATTTTGCCGTTAAATTTAGAGCAAAGCAATTAGTTACTGCACTCTACGGTCAAATTAGATTTAAACAACTAAAGCAATTAACCCAACTAAGTGAAAAATATCCAGGAAAGGTTACTCACGTATTATTTAGTTTATTGGAAAAAAGGTTAGATAGTTTTTTAGTTCATCTAGGTTTTACACCAACTTTTGCTTCAGCAAAACAATTAATTAATCACAATAAAGTTTACGTGAATAAACGACTTGTTACATCACCAGCTTTTTGCTTAAAACCAGGGGATGTAATTAGTTTTACAAATGAAACCAAAGATTTGGTTGCAAAAAATATTCAAGTTTTAGTTGATCAAAAAAAACAACAGAAATTTCTTTTTTATAAAAAACTTCATGCGGAAGTAAATTATAAAACTTTAGAAGCAGTTCTTTTATTTTCACCTCAGCAAATCCATTATCCTGTTCAAGTAGATCCCGAATTAGTATTAAAAGCACTGCGCTAATTAATTTATATCAAGAAATCAGGCTATTTTTCTTGTTTTTCTTGATATAAATTTCGAAGAACTACTAAAAACCCACTTACTTCTAAAATTAACAATACTTGAATTGTCACCAGAATTTGTAAAAATACATCAGGAGGTAACACAAATGCTACAAATAAACAACAAAAAAAAATAACTAGATTTTTGTGTTGTTTCCAAGTAAAAACAACAAATTTTGGAAGACAAATAAATCCAATAAAAAAAGTCATTAATAACACCTGACAGCTTAAACAAAAATAGCCAACAAAATTTAAATAAGATAAAATTTTAGGTTGTAAAATAAGTAATGGGTAATTTAATTGAAATTTAAGAAAAAATGCGATTAAAGTTTTAATCCAATTTGTCAAAAATTTATATTGAATAAAAAAACTTAAGCAAAGAAAATAAACTCCAAACAAATTTGTACGAAAACTTTCGTTAAAAAAAAATGCCGGGTTCCAAAAACTTATCATTTGGTAGAAAAAAATTGGTGTACACATAAAAAATGTTACGGATAATGTTGTTAACCAAGAAGCTCCAAAAGCTTCAGCAACATCAGTGTACATAAATTGTACTTTCTCATCCATTTGAGTGATTGGTAAACAAATAAACAAAATCCAAGTAGCACTATAATAAAAGTTTACCATCCCACAGGTAGCACCTGCTAAAATTAAATAGTTGGCCCTACTTCTCGCTTCTTGGGTAATACATTGTAAAACAGTCATATCTTTTGTCTTTTAAAGACGGACAGAGTGGGATTCGAACCCACGGTATTAAAATACATCAGTTTTCAAGACTGAAACCTTCAACCACTCAGACATCTGTCCAATGTGCGGAGGTAGGACTTGAACCTACATTGGTTAGGTTATGAGCCTAATAAGTTACCAATTACTCAACTCCGCAATATTTTTGCTAGGTGTGGTAGGACTTGAACCTACAGCCAATAAGTTAAAAGCCTATTGCTCTGCCAATTGAGCTACACACCCGATTTTTGTACGGATAGAGGGATTTGAACCCCCACGACATTTAAGCCATCAGAACCTAAATCTGAAATGTCTACCAATTCCACCATATCCGCATTTTTTATGAGTTTTGGATAAAAAAAAAGCAGTTCATCAAAGAACTGCTTTTAAAGAAATTAAAATACGAAAAGAATTAAGAAAGCCATCATTAAAGCAAATAAAGCAATCGCTTCTGTTAAAGCGAATCCTAAAATTGCGTACCCAAAAAGAGTTTTTGTTAATGAAGGGTTACGAGCAACTGAACTAATAAAGGAACCAAAAACAATTCCAATTCCAGCCCCTGCTCCTGCTAATGCGATAGTAGCACACCCAGCTCCAATTAATTTTGCACCTTCTGCCATAAATTCTATCTTTTTTTTATACCTACAAATATTTTCTGGATTTGTTTAATTACTAAACAACATACATGTTTTTAGGGTTTTTTTAGACACGACGTCTTTTTTTTCGACGACACCCGTTAAACGCTCTAGCAGAGAGTTCTTGGATTTGTAAAATTTTAATTTTGTGATTAAAAACAGTTTTTAAAGATGCATCTTTAGCATATCCAACTCCACGAAATTTTACTGAAAGTTTATCAATAGAATTTTGTAAACAAAAAGAGAGAACTTTTTCTGTTGCGGCTTGTGCAGCATAACTTGAAGCTTTTTTTGATCCTTTAAAACCTAAACTTCCACTAGACACGCAAACTAAAGTATTACCCTCCAAGTCAGTTAAATTAACAAAAGTATTATTTAACGTGGTTGAGATACACAAAATACCAGTTTGTTGAACTTTTTTTTTATCAATCATCATAGATACATTTTTTTTATGGTCGAACTAGTTTTTTTGCATTTTTTGCATTTGTGTGAGTTCGTTGACCTCGCAAAGGTAAATGTTGGGTAACACGGAGACCTTTATAGCACCCAATTTGGATAAATCGTTCAAAGTTCCCTTTTACTTGTTTCTTTAACTCATTTTCTGTTAAATAATAATACTGCACAATTCGGCTGAGTTTATCAATTTGCTCTACTGATAAATTCCCAACTTGAAGGTTTGTTTGGAAACCTAATTGGTCGCAGATTTGGTTTGCGAGAAAAGAATTAATTCCATAAATTTTTTTCAGCTCCTTACGAACTAAACATGCGGAATCCATTTTTTTCTGGAATAAAAATACCATATAAAAACTATTTTTTTTTACCTTCTTTTAAAGACAATTTTGTATGTGCAAGTTTCAAACCTTTTCCTTTATAAGAATCAGGAATTTTTACTGATTGGAGTTGTGCAGCAATTTGATAAAGCCTTTTTTTATCAACTCCGAATAAACAAATAGTATTTGCTTTCGGTAAAAAAACTTGTACATCAGTTGGTACAATGAAATCTACCCCGTGACTAAAGCCTACTTTTAATTGAAGAATATTTTTTACTAATTGAACTTTGTACCCGATTCCAATGCACTCAAGTGTAACTAAGAACCCTTGGCTTAAACCAGTAAAATATTGGGAAATAAGGGAGGTTAGTGAATTCAGTAAAATTTTACCTTTTGGTTGAGTTGTACTGATATTTAATAATTGTCCAGTTGGAGTGTTGGGCCCGATAGAAAAAAAACATTCACCTAATGTATCATGTTTTTTTAAATCTAAAGAAATTTTACCTAATGGACCAGTAAAAATTAAATGAGAGTTTTCAAGGCTTACATGAATCTTTGAAGGAATCTTTACTAATTTTTTAGTAATTTGAACAGATTTCATCTTTAACTTTTCTTTTTCTAAACTAAAACACTTGACAAAGCACTTCTCCCCCAATTTTGTACTCAAAAGCTTTTGAGCTTGATAAAATACCTTTTGAGGTAGAGACAAGAACAAGACCTAATCCTTGTTGGTACAAGTTTAATTTATTCCAGGGTTTATACACACGTTGACTTGAACGTGAAATTTGTTTTAATTCTTGGATTGCGGGGATCCCATCAATGTATTTTAAAATAATTAAAATAGTTCGATTATTTTTTTGGATACCTTGGATATACCCATGGACTAAAAGAACGTTTAAAATATTCCAACAAAAACTCGAGTAAGGGACAAGAACAATTTGTTTCCTTGCAAGTTGTCCATTTCGTAAAGTTGTAAACATTTGACTTAAAAGTTTCATTAATATAAATATTTTTTACCAACTGGATTTTGTTGTCCCTTGGAGTTGACCTTTTGCTAACAATCGGCGAACCCAGATTCTAGACATTTTAAACTTTCGCAAAACTCCTCGACTGCGACCTGAAAAAACACACCTTTGTACAACTTGCGTTGGACTAGATTTTTTTGGTAAAGCATCTAATTTTAAAATATACTCGTACCTTAATTTTTGGGGTAAAGATTGATTTTGGATTAAAGCTTTAAAAATTTTTCTTTGAATTTCTAACTTTTGAACTGCCCGGCGCTTTGCCGAGTCTTTTTTGTCAAAATTCGCCATGCAATTAACTTTTTTTAAAATACTGGGAATTGAAAACCACTTACGAGAACTTTTGTATGATGTACAGTTTTTCCTGTTGTAGAAATACTACAAGAGCAACCTTCAAGAAAATCAAAAAGATCAGTATTACTTTGAATTTCATTACATTTTAAAAACGAATCAAGTCCAAAATCTACTCTGTTCTGTTCAACTTTTGCAATATTTGTTTTTGTTTGAGTTTGCATTTTTGGGAACATTTCAAGGCATGCTTTAGCAAAAAATTGGTTGAAAGCCTCTTTTCGTAAGGTTACGAAACAGCCGATTGGGGAGTTTTTTTTCACATGAAAACTTGCAACGGATTTTGTAGACCTTAAAATATTTGGTCTTTGCCCAGTCCAAAGAAGCAGGGCAACAAAATAAGGTAAAATTACAATTTTTTCAGCGTTAATAAACTTATTTGTTAAACTAATATGAGCTGTTAAAAGTTTTGGACAGTCATGGATTGTATGAACACCAAGTTTTAAAACCATATCTCTCATTACAACTTGTTCAGAAAATTGGAAACTACTCATTCCGTTTGGACTTTTTTACATAAATTAAATATTGAAGGATGATAAAGCTAAAATTTTACTTAAATTTTTACTACGAAGTTCATAAGGCACCAAACTTTGAATGCGTGTTCCAACTGGAGACATCTGAGCAGACAAGAGCGCTACTGTATTTCGTTGAAATTTTAATGAACTCCCATCCTTTCGATAAAGTGGGGCTTTTGTTTCTAAAATAACTGCTTTAAAAATCTGGCCTTTTTTTACTTTTTGGGTTTGTTTTTTATTAAGCTCTTTTACAGTTACAAGGATGAACTCACCAATTCCGCCGATTCGTTGTTTTTTTTTATTTAAAACTTTAATACACTCGACTTTTTTTGCCCCAGAGTTATCTGCTACATGCAGTTGTGAACCTACCTGGATCATAGATCATAATTTTTTTAAATACTCTCAATAAACTGAGTTTTGAGACAAAGTTTTTGTTGGGCAAGTTGAGCAGCTTGGGCAGCTAGCTGAACAGGAATCCCATTTAATTCAAACAAAATTTGACCTTTTTTAACAGGGCAAACCCAATGATTAATAGACCCTTTCCCTTTCCCCATCCTAACTTCTGCTGGTTTTTGGCTAACCCCTAAATCCGGAAAAACTCGAATCCAAATTTGACCAGTTCTTTTAAGTTTTCGGGTCATGGCACGTCGTGCTGCTTCAATACAAGCTGCAGAAAGTCGCCCGCAATCTAAGGCTTGAATTCCGTACACCCCAAATTTTAAGTTTTGCTTTTTAATACCACTAACTTTTCGTTTTTGAAATTTTCTAAATTTTGTTTTTTTTGGTTGAAGCATTTAATAGTTTTTTTTAAGATCTGTAACAAATCCAAACTTTTACGCCTAAAATACCAAAGTTTGTAGAAGCTTTTGCCTCTGCATAATCAACTTTAGACGAAAAAACATGTAAAGAAATTTTACCAAACTTCGTTACTTCGGTTTTTGCCATTTCTACACCTTGCAATCTCCCAGAGCATGCAATTTTAAACCCTTCAATAGTTGGATCTTTTTTTAAAAGAGTTTGAACAGTCCGAAAAATTTGTTTGACTGGTTTTTGTTGCTCAAGTGATCGAGCAATTGATTCAGAAAGAAATTTTGCACTTTTTGTTAAAGAATTTACTTTTACAGGTGACCAAATCATTTTTGTATTTGAATACTTTCCAGTAAGAGTCTCAATATGATTCATATAAAAGTTTACATGGTTCACTACATTTGACTTTTTGGCTGAAAAAAAATTCTGAGAAAAAGTATAATTTTGGCTGTCACCTTTTTCTTCAATAAATGCTTGAAAAATACTTTTTTTTCGAAATTGATTCCATTCTAATTGATTTGGTAAAAATGGCCAACTCTGTGATCTAATCGTTTGAAAAAAAATTGTTGGTTCCAGATTCATCATTTTTTTTGTGAGCCTTTCATCAAAAAGCCTCGGAGAACAAAAAAATGTTTGAATTTTAGACGTTGCAGGAAATTTTTGGCAATAAGTTTGTGTGGCTTTAGTCCCAACTTGTGCAAAAACTTGATCAAAAAAAGTTTGTAGTTGTAATTGATTATGCAAAGTTTGGGAATACAATTTATTTGTATACCAAGAGGCTGTAAAATTTTTGTTTGTTTGAAGCCTTAGTGCAGTTGGAGAAATTTTTTGTCCCATAAATTATTTCTTTTTCTCTTTTTTTTTATGCATTGGTTTTTTTCTTGTCAGTGCAAATTCACCAAATTTGTGACCAATCATCATTTCTTGCACTTGGAGTTCTACAAACGATTTCCCATTATGAATTAAAAATGTTTTTCCTACAAATTGGGGTAAAATTGAAGAAGCTCTAGACCAAATAACTTTTGTTTTGGATGAAAACACTTTTGGATTAACAAAAGGGCCCTTGGAGAGAGATCGTGTCATAAATTTTTGTATTTTTGCAAAAGTGGCGTAATTTGGTAGCCGCGTTACCTTGAGGTGGTAATAAACCTTGTTTGTGTGGGTTCAAGTCCCACCTTTTGCAATTTAAACACTTGAATGAGCTTTAAAACTACACTTTAATTGAATTCCATCAAGTTTGAGGAGTTTAATCCCATCTAAGAGGACTAAAAATGCAAGCGGATTTTTAATTTTAGTTAACCTAATACAAACTTGACAAGTTTTTACTTCAATTTGTTCCCGAGATTTTTTGTTCACATGTGGTGACCTCAATAAAGTATATTTTTTTAGTTTAGTTGGTAAAGGTTGGACCGTAAGACTCCAATTTTGTAAAGTTTTAACTTTAAGTGTTTCAGCAAAAAAAATTACAAGTTGAGAAGCTTTTTTCACGAGCGATTGTTCGTGAGATTTCAAAACCAATTGAATTTCCATAAAAATAATGTTTTTGCAGCCTACGGCCGGATTTGAACCGGGGACCTTTCCCTTACCATAGGAATGCTCTGCCAACTGAGCTACGAAGGCATTGGAGATGACCGGATTTGAACCGGTAACTTTATGCTTGCAAAGCATACATTCTGCCAATTGAAGTACATCCCCAAAAATTTTATAAATATCGGAGAAAATGGGATTCGAACCCATGGTACAATAAAATTGTACGTTGATTTAGCAAACCAAAGCCTTCAGCCACTCAGCCACTTCTCCACAAAAAGATTTAGATTATGTTATTTGAACAAAAAAAACTAAAAAATTTCACATTGAATTTTGGTCCTCAACATCCAGCTGCCCATGGTGTATTACGACTTGTTCTTGAAATGAACGGTGAGGTTGTTGAACGAGCAGACCCTCATATTGGTCTTTTACACCGAGGGACTGAAAAGTTAATTGAATACAAAAACTATATTCAAGCGTTACCATATTTTGATCGATTAGATTATGTTTCAATGATGGCTCAAGAACATGCATATTCTTTAGCAGTAGAAAATCTTTTAGATTGTCCAGTTCCCCAAAGAGCTCAATATATCAGAGTTTTATTCTCTGAAATTACCCGATTATTAAATCACTTATTAGCGTTAAGTTGTCATGCAATGGATGTAGGTGCTCTTACACCATTTTTATGGGCTTTTGAAGAACGTGAAAAGTTAATGGAATTTTATGAACGAGTGTCTGGTGCGAGACTCCATGCATCATATGTTCGTCCTGGTGGAATCGCCCAAGACTTACCTCATGGCTTATGTGATGATATTCACGCATTTTGCCAAACCTTTGCTTCTAGAATTGACGAAATGGAAGAAATGCTCACCCAAAATCGAATTTGGAAGCAACGTTTAGTTGATATTGGAACTGTAACAGCGAAAGATGCAGTTGCTTACGGATTCTCTGGAGTAATGCTGCGTGGGTCTGGTGTTGCTTGGGACCTTAGAAAAACTCAACCTTATGAAGTCTACGATTCATTAAGTTTTGATATTCCAGTTGGATCTCAAGGTGATTGTTATGACCGTTATTTAATTAGAATTGAAGAGATGAGACAAAGCCTTAGACTGATTGCACAATGCCTAAACCAACTTCCTGAAGGTCTTGTGAAAGTTGATGACAAAAAAATCTCTCCACCTTCAAGAAAACATATGAAAGAATCCATGGAATCTTTAATTCACCACTTTAAATTATTTACAGAAGGTTTTGTTGTTCCTGCAGCAGAAACATATGTAGGAGTTGAAGCTCCTAAAGGTGAATTTGGTGTTTATCTAGTAAGTAATGGGACTAATAAACCGTATCGATGTAAAATCCGTGCTCCAGGGTTCGTTCATTTACAAGCTCTTGATTTTATGGCAAAACATCATTTACTTGCAGACGTTGTAACAATCATTGGGACCCAAGATATTGTATTTGGAGAAGTGGATAGGTAATTTTTCTTAATACACCAGTTCGAGAAAAACGGGATTTGAACCCGCACCAACCGGCGTGACAGGCCGGGACTCTACCAATTAAGCTACTTTCCCTTAAAATTAGGTGTTAACGGATTCGAACCGCTGACATTTTCGGTGTAAACGAAATGCTCTACCAACTGAGCTAAACACCCAAAAAAATAAGTTTTATGATTGAATATGTGCCGATTTTGTTGTACATTTTTGTAAGTGCTCTACTTTCTGGATTAATCCTTAGCTTATCTTTCTTTGTTGCTACTCAGAAACCTGATCCAGAAAAAACGTCAGCTTACGAATGTGGGTTTGATCCATTTGAAGATGCAAGAGCAAAATTTGACATTAGATTTTACTTAGTTGCAATCTTATTTATTATTTTCTATTTAGAGGTTACATTTTTATTCCCATGGGCTATTTCTTTAAGGAATATCGACTTATTCGGGTTCTGGACAATGATGATTTTTTTAATTATCTTAACTATTGGATTCGTCTATGAATGGCGCAAAGGTGCACTAGAATGGGAGTAAGAGGGAAAAGAGATTGGGAGACGGATTCGTCTCCCAAATTTTCGACTTGGTTTATGCTTTAAACTCTTTAGTAAATTTATCGCATAATTCAGCAAGTTTAGCCATTGTTTGATCAGATAGAGATCCTTCAGATTTAATTGTTTGTAATAAAGAAGAATCCACAGTTTTTAATAATCCTTCTTCATATGAAGCAATTTGTGATACTTCTAGCGAATCTAAATAGCCTTTAGTTGCTGCAAAAATAACTACAACTTGTTGTTCTACACTCATTGGCACAAATTGACCTTGTTTTAAAACTTCAGTCAATCTTGACCCACGATTTAATAAATATTGGGTTGCTGCATCTAAATCTGATCCAAATTGCGCGAATGCTGCAACTTCACGATACTGAGCGAGTTCAAGTTTTAATGAACCTGACACTTGCTTCATAGCTTTAAGTTGAGCAGCCGATCCAACTCGACTTACAGATAAACCTACGTTAATTGCTGGTCGAATACCTTTAAAAAACAATTCTGTTTCTAAAAAAATTTGTCCATCAGTAATTGAAATAACATTTGTAGGAATATAAGCAGATACGTCACCCCCTTGTGTTTCTACAACTGGGAGAGCTGTCATTGACCCACCACCAACTTCATCAGACATTTTTGCTGATCGTTCTAGCAAACGTGAGTGTAAATAAAAAACATCTCCTGGGAAAGCCTCACGACCAGGTGGTCTTCTAAGAAGAAGAGACATTTGTCTGTACGCAACTGATTGCTTACTTAAGTCATCATAAATAATTAAAGCGTGCATCCCATTATCTCTAAAATATTCTGCCATAGCACATCCTGAATAAGGTGCAAGAAACTGTAATGGAGCCGGATCTGATGCTGTCGCTGCTACGATGATTGAGTAGTCTAAAGCATTTCTATCTTGAAGAACTTTTACAAGTTGGGCTACAGTCGAACGTTTTTGCCCTACAGCTACATAAACACAATATAATTTTTTTGATTCGTCGTTTGACTCATTAATTGATTTTTGATTCAAAATTGTATCAATTGCAATTGCTGTTTTACCAGTTTGACGATCTCCAATAATAAGTTCACGTTGACCACGACCAATTGGTACAAGACTGTCAACCGCCTTTAATCCAGTTTGCATTGGCTCATGCACAGATTTTCTAGCAATAATTCCAGGAGCTTTTAGTTCAACACGTCGAGGAGTTACATTAGGAATTGGACCTTTCCCATCAATTGGGTTTCCTAATCCATCAACTACACGTCCAAGCATGCCTTTTCCAACTGGAACATCTACAATAGATCCAGTTCTTTTTACGATATCACCTTCACGAATATTGGTGTCACTTCCAAAACAAACAATCCCTACATTGTCGTTTTCTAGATTAAGTGCCATCCCTTTGATCCCACTGTCAAATTCAACCATTTCCCCAGATTGAATTTTATTTAACCCATAAACACGTGCAATCCCATCTCCAACTGAAAGAACTCTTCCAATTTCATCAATATTTAAATCTGAATAATGGTTTGAAATACGTTGTTCAAGTAAATTTGATAATTCCATTGCTGAAAGACTCATAAATATGTATTTTTTTTGATTTTTACCAATTAATTAATTAAATACTTCAAGAAAACTATTAAAATTTTTGTGGGATTACTTCCCAAGGACTTCGAAATTCAAATTTTCGGAATTGTTGAGCAAGTTCAATCGGCTCAGCAATTACTCTTTTTTTTGAATCGTCGTACTTAAACTCAAGATACCCTGAAAGCGGGAAATCTTTCCTTAAAGGATGGCCTTCAAAACCGTAATCTGTAAGAATTCTTCTTAAATCAGGGTGATTTAAAAAACAAATTCCAAACATATCCCAAGTTTCCCGTTCAAACCAATTAGCCGAAGGAAAAAGGTGGGTAACTGATTCAATTGGAGTTGTTTCAGTACTTTTAACTTTTACCCTAATTCTCTGATTTTGTTGAAGACTTAATAAATGGTAGACAACTTCAAATCGTGAACCTCTTGAAGGGTAATCAACAGCTGTTAAATCGATTAACATTTTAAACTGAGTCGTTGAGTGCTGTTGAAGAGTTTCAAGCACTGGAAGAATACAAGCTGCATTTCTTAATACAAGAGTAAGCTCTCTAGATTGGACAACTACTTTTTGAATCCATTTTGGAAAAAGAAGCAAAAGTGAACTGTTCATGATTCAAATCATTTTTTTACAATAAATAACCAGTTTTACTTGTTATACCAAAGAAGAGTAGTTTTGTTCTGTGCAATTTTCTTCTGCAGTTGTAACAAACCGTAAAGTAAAGCCTCAGCGGTTGGTGGGCATCCAGGTACGTAAATATCAACAGGAACAATACGATCACACCCTCTAACTACTGAGTATGAATAGTGGTAATAACCCCCACCATTTGCACAAGATCCCATAGAAATTACCCATCTTGGCTCAGGCATTTGATCATAGACTTTTCTAAGAGCTGGGGCCATTTTATTTGTAAGTGTACCTGCCACAATCATTACATCTGATTGTCTTGGACTTGGACGAAAAATCATCCCAAATCTATCTAAATCATACCGAGCTGCCCCTGTATGCATCATTTCAACAGCGCAACAAGCTAAACCAAAAGTCATGGGCCAAAGAGATCCTTGACGGGCCCAGTTAATTAAGCCATCAACTTTCGAAATAATGTATTCACTAGAAGAGGCTTGACGGGTAGAAAAACTTGATTTCATAACACAAGATTTTTTCGCCTTCTCTTCCAACTGAATAAAAACATTCGTTGGCATAGAGAAAGTATTTATGAAAAAAAAAGACCATATGAAAAGTTTTGGAGATCCGATTTTGCTTTTTTTACAATTTAAAAGTTTTCAGACAAATCAAATGAATGATTTTAAAGCAAAACTTTCAAAAATTGACCCAAACGCAAGTTTACATCTTGCAAACAAATTCAACGAATTCCCTTATTTTTGTAAAAGTTCCACATTTGTTTTAAATTTACCGAAGGTAAGTTATTTAGAACAAATTTTTGTAGCTGAAGAACTAAAAGAAAATGTTTTTATTGAACTAAAATCTACTCAATTAGAATGCATTGTAGTAGGAGTCATTTTTGAAAATAAAAATATTAGTTTAAACCAACTGAAAAAACTATTCAAACTTAATTTATGCAGTTTTCAAATTTTAGCAGCACTCGCAAAAACAAATAAACTTGTTCCATTTTTAAAGTCACGTTTAACTTCTCTCCCAATGATCTTAAAGGCGAATAACGGGAATTGAACCCGTATTTCCAGAGTCACAGTCTGATACTTTGACCAATTAAGTTATATTCACCATGGAAGGTTAGAGACGGAATTGAACCGTCATTCTAAGATTTGCAATCTTATACATTACCATTATGTTATCCAACCAAAAACGTTGTTTCTTTTATGAATTGCCTTAGCTTTTTAACTTGCTCGACGCTTTTGTTTTTATTAGGAATTTGGGGAATTTTCTTCAATAGAAAAAACATTGTAGTTATGCTTATGTGCATCGAACTCATGCTATTGGCTGTAAATCTCAATTTTCTCATTTTTTCCGCTTACCTTGATGACCTCATCGGACAACTTTTTTCTTTGTTAGTTTTAACCGTAGCAGCCGCAGAATCGGCGATTGGGTTGGCTCTTCTTGTTATTTACCACAAAACGAGAGGAAACATTCAAATTGAATACATGAACCAACTGAAAGGGTAAACGCAAACATTTGTGGGAAAGGCAGGATTTGAACCTGCGATGATGTGAATCAGCAGATTTACAGTCTGTCGCCTTAAACCACTCAGCCACTTTCCCCCGCTTGAATCTTTTAAAAAAATTTATTGTTTTATGCCACAATTAGATATTGTATCTTATTTTCCTCAATTTTTTTGGTTTTGTATTTTTTTTACAGGATTTTATATTGTTTTAATTCAAAATTATTTACCAAAATTAACAAGAATTATTGCAGCCCGTCAAGCTCTACAACCAAGCCCAGATCAAATCAGCTCGAATACGCAAGAATCTGAAATGGTCACAACAAAAACACACGAGGTATTTGCAAAAACTGTACATCAAACAAAAGAAAAATGTGTACAACAATTTACAGAAACACAAAACTTATTAAATATCCAAACTGATGTGTTTAATAAGCATACCAATCAAGCATTTGCAAAGTATCAAACAAAAAAAATTCAACTGAATCAAACAGTTAAACAAACTTTACAACAAATGCAGACTCTTTTACCAGGACTCAAATCACGCTCTTCTCTTATGAGTCAAAAACAAACTTCACAATTCTTTTCCCAAGCTTTACTGAATAAACTTGTGAATAAAACGAAAAGCTCAAAAGGTAAAATCAAGTAATTTTGAGCCTTTTTCATGAAAAAAAAAACTTCAATGATTTTGCAGAATAAAACTTTAATTGGAGCATCAATTTTAGCTTTTTTTGTCTGTTCTTCAAAGAATTTAATTATTTATAATGAAGAAATTTTAGTTGCTTTAAGTTTTTTATTGTTTGTTCTTTTTAGTTTTCACTCATTCCAAGAAACAGTGAAACAAACTTTTATGGACCGACAACAAATTATTTTAAACGAATTAGAACAAGTCCTTGTAACAAAAGCTACAACAATTAAAAACCTTCAAATGACTCACACAAAAAGCTTGCAGCTTGTACAAAGTTTAGAGGCTTTAAAAAAAACTGCCGTGGAAGAATTAGAAATGGCGCAATCACAAAGAATTCAAGCATTTGAAGCAAAACTCAAAAGAAAATGTTTACAAAAACTTCAAAATATCCTTGCATTAGAAAAACAATGGAGTCATGAACTGCACCAACAAATCGGTTCAAGTTTTCAACAAAGTGTTTTAGCCTATTTTTATAAGAACCAAGCTACATTACTTCCTCAATTTATTGATCAAGCCTGTCTTCAATTAAAAAAAAAATAATAAAAGATAGATTGCCTCTAATTTCTTGCCCAATTTGGGCAAGAACCCTCCTAAATCTCTTGAGAAGATACAACCAACTAAAAAACAACCGAACCCATTCCGAACTCGATTTTTGACCCTAGTTGGTGCTGTAAATACTTTAACTTTTAAGGGACTCGCAGTTCTCTCAAGATCTTAAGCAAAAGAAAAAATGTTTATGATCAATTTTATTAACCGTTGGATCTTTTCAACAAACCACAAAGACATTGGAACACTTTACCTTATTTTTGGAGCATTCTCTGGAGTTTTAGGATCATGTTTTTCTGTTCTTATTCGTATGGAACTTGCTCAACCAGGAAATCAAATTCTTGCTGGAAATCATCAGTTATACAACGTTCTGATTACAGCACACGCTTTTCTAATGATTTTTTTTATGGTTATGCCGGCTCTTATTGGAGGGTATGGAAATTGGTTTGTACCAATTATGATTGGTGCACCGGATATGGCATTCCCACGATTAAACAACATTAGTTTTTGGCTGCTACCACCTTCACTAATTCTTTTGTTAAGCAGTGCACTTGTTGAAGTTGGAGTGGGAACAGGGTGGACGGTATACCCGCCATTAAGCCACATTACAAGTCACTCAGGAGGAGCTGTAGATTTAGCAATTTTTAGCTTACACCTTTCAGGAGCTTCAAGTATCCTTGGAGCAATTAATTTTATTACCACAATTTTTAATATGCGTGGACCTGGTTTAAGCATGCACAGGCTACCACTTTTTGTTTGGTCTGTTTTAATTACAGCTTTTTTATTACTTTTATCTCTCCCTGTTCTTGCAGGAGCTATTACAATGCTTTTAACTGATAGAAACTTTAATACTTCTTTTTTTGATCCAGCTGGAGGAGGTGACCCGATTTTATTTCAACACCTTTTTTGGTTCTTTGGACATCCTGAAGTTTATATTCTTATTTTACCGGGGTTTGGGATTGTTAGCCATATTATTAGTACATTTTCAAGAAAACCAATTTTTGGATATCTTGGGATGGTTTATGCTATGTTAAGTATTGGTGTTTTAGGGTTTATTGTATGGGCCCACCATATGTTTACAGTAGGATTAGATGTAGACACTCGAGCTTATTTTACTGCGGCTACAATGATTATTGCTGTCCCAACAGGAATCAAAATTTTTAGTTGGATTGCAACAGCTTGGGGAGGATCTATTTATTTAAGAACTCCAATGTTATTTGCAGTTGGATTCATCTTTTTATTTACTGTTGGTGGCTTAACAGGAGTAATGTTAGCAAATGCAGGAATTGACATCGCTTTACACGATACCTATTATGTAGTTGCTCACTTCCATTATGTATTATCAATGGGAGCAGTTTTTGCACTATTTGCAGGATTTTACTATTGGATTGGTAAAATTTCAGGATATCAATATCCAGAAGTTTATGGACAAATCCATTTTTGGTTATTTTTTATTGGTGTAAATCTTACATTCTTCCCAATGCATTTCTTAGGACTTGCAGGAATGCCAAGACGTATTCCTGATTATCCAGACGCTTTTGCAGGATGGAATGCTGTTTGTAGTTATGGATCTTATCTTTCAATTTTAGCAAGTGTTTTCTTCTTTTATGTTGTATACCTTACACTTACAAGTGAAGAAAAATGCCCAACGAATCCATGGAATTTTGATGACAATGAAAAATCTGTACCAACTTTAGAATGGACAGTTACTTCACCACCAGCTTTCCATACTTTTGAAGAAATTCCAGCTATTAAATCACCTCAACAATTAACAAAATAGGCAAAAAACTTATTTTTATTAATATTTAGGAGAGACCTTTTTAAAGAGTCTCTCCACCTATACTCAAAAAAGATAAGTAATCATGGGTATTTAGAAAATATATATCAAATAAAACAGAAATTTAAAATTCAGAAACAAAAAAACTTTCCCTACTACGAAGGGGTGTGTCTCTAAAAAGAATATTTAGAGAAAATAACTTAGTTTAATAGACTATTCTATAATTGCAGAGTATTAATCATAGATATATTAGTAGTTTTTACAAATTAAAGGTGTCTATTTCATAATAAAAAAATTTCTTTTTTTTACTTTACAAAAGGGAGAGGTACTTTGGAAACGAAGGTCTATTCTCTGTGTTCTATTCTTCATACAATTTTTTTGTTTCTAAGATTGTTTTGTTCCCTGTTCTTTACCATACCATTCTTTATCTGTGTCTGTATTTAGGTGCACCCCCTTCGTAGTAGGGAAAGTTTTTTTGTTAAGTTGAAGTGGTAGTAATGGTGAAGATTCTATAAGTGTTCTCTATGTATTTGATATGTTCTCTTTTGTATTAAAGAACTTCTATATGTTTAAGAATCTAGGAACTAAAAGATAGTCGAAATAAACTACTTTACCTATGTCCTAAATTATATATTTTTTATGTAGGCAATTATTTCACCGTTTACTACAACAAAAAGAAAAAATAATTGCCTTAGTTTTTTGTGTTCTTTCTTATTATATATAATTTTTTTGTCTATTTTTCAGAGAGTGAGCTAAGGCGTGAAATCAGCCGCCTGGGGACTACGACCGCAAGGTTAAAACCCAAAGGAATTGACGGGGGCTTACACAAGCGGTGGAGCATGTGGTTTAATTCGATACAACGCGCAAAACCTTACCAATTTTTGACATAGGAGAAGTATTTTTGTTATTAAAAATTTCTTTTTTTCTACAGGTGCTGCATGGCTGTCGTCAGTTCGTGGCGTGAGCTGTTGGGTTAAGTCCTAGAACGAACGCAACCCTCAGGTTCTTTGCTTTGAATCATTGAACCAACTGCCTCTGAGATAGAGGAGGAAGGGGAGGATGACGTCAAGTCCGCATGGCCCTCATGAATTGGGCTACACACGTGCTACAATGATGATGCCAAAAAGATGCAAGTTGGAAACACGGAGCAATTCTCTAACCATCATCTTAGTTCGGATTGGTCTCTGCAACTCGAGACCATGAAGCCGGAATCGCTAGTAATCGTAGATCAGCATGCTACGGTGAATTTGTATCTAAGCCTTGTACACACCGCCCGTCACACTATGAAAGTGAATCGTATTCAAAGAAATTGTGCTTTTTTTTATTTATATCACTTGTCTGTTTATTGTTGTGATGTCGTATTTAAAAGATATTTTTACAATACTGTTTATGATTGTAGTGAAGTCGTAACAAGGTAGCTGTAGGGGAACCTGTAGCTGGATAGACTCCTTTTTTTTATTTTATATTTTTTTTTAATGAATGAGTTTGATCCTGGCTCAGAATGAACGCTAGCGAAAAGCTTAACACATGCAAGTCGAATGCTTCTTTAAGCATGGCGAACGGGTGAGTAACGCGTAAGAATTTACCAAAAAATTCTTGGAAATCAAGAATATATAAAGATATGTGTATCGTTTTTTGATGAGCTTGCGTAAGATTAGATTGTTGGTGAGGGAATGGCTCACCAAGTCGATGATCTTTTACTGGTCTTAGCGGACGGCCAGTCACACTGGGACTGAGATACGGCCCAGACTCTCTTTGGAGGCAGCAGTGAGGAATCTTGGACAATGGGCGCAAGCTTGATCCAGCTATTTCGCGTGGGTGATGAAGGTTATTTGGATCGTAAAACCCTTTCATGAAGATGATTACATAATGACTTATCTTCAAAAAGAAGCTCCGGCAAATTCTGTGCCAGCAGCCGCGGTAAGACAGGAGGAGCAAGTGTTATTCAGAATTATTGGGCGTAAAGGGCATGTAGGTGGATAGTTGTTGTTGGTTGTGCCATTCCAATTGTTAGCATTGGGCTTGCAATCAATACACTTTATCTTGAGATCAAAAGAGGAAGATAGAATTTCTAGTGGAGAGGTTAAATTCTTAGATATTAGAAGGAATATCAAGTGCGAAGGCAATCTTCTGGTTTGTATCTGACACTGAGGTGCGAAAGCGTGGGGAGCAAACAGGATTAGATACCCTGGTAGTCCACGCCGTAAACGATGCTGATTCCTCTTTGGATGACAAAAAAAATCTCTTCACCCAAAAGTGAAGAATCAATGAGATAGTTCAGATTGGTAGAACGTCGGAATCATACCCCGATGGTCGGGGGTTCAATCCCCCCTCTCATTAAATAGTTTTAAGTGGATGCTTAGGTTCAACACACAATATGGACGTGTATACATGCGAAAAGTCACTTAAAGAGAAAACTCAAAGATAAGTGAATCTCCATTGTGGGAAACCACGTAAAAATGAAAAACGAAGGGAACTGAAACATCTAAGTACCTTTAGGAAAAGAAATCAACCGAGATTCCGTAAGTATTGGCGAAAGAAAGCGGAGGAGACAAATCAACGAGTCAAACAATCAGAACAAGGTGGAATCCTTGACCAAAGATGGTGAAAGTCCAGTATTTTTGTCTATTGTTGATAATAAGTAAAACAATTTACCTTGTTTGAACTTGAGGAGGACCACCTTCTTTGTCTAAATATGTGTTGAGACCGATAGTGAACAAGTACCGTGAGGGAAAAGTGAAAAGAACCCTAAACAAGGGAGTGCAACAGATCCTGAAACTTAAAACATACAATCAGTTAAAGCATCCCCACGATGTTTTAGCGTACCTTTTGCATAATGGGTCAGTGAGTAAATGAATTCAGCTTGCTTAAGCGAAAACGTGGAGGCGAAGCAAACGCGAGTACAAAAATGTGCGCTGAGTTGGATTCATTTGACCCGAAACTAAGTGATCTACCTATGAGCAGGTTGAAGAAAGCGTAATTTCTTTTGGAGGACCGAACCGACGTCTGTAGCAATAGGCGCGGATGACTTGTTGGTAGGGGTGAAAGGCCAATCAAACTTAGAGATAGCTGGTTCTTCGCGAAATTTATTGAGGTAAAGCGTTTGATTTTGATCAAAAGGGGTAGAGCACTCATGAAGCTATGGGGGCCCAAAGCCTTACTGATCTTCCTGAAACTCCGAATACTTTGTGATCGTAGATCAAACAGACAGACTTAAAGTGCTAAGGTTTTAAGTCAAAAGGGAAACAGCCCAGACTATTTGCTAAGGTCCTTAAACAATAAGTAAGTGGTAAAAGAAGTTTTTATCCAATGACAACTAGGAAATTGGCTTGGAAGCAGCCATTTTATAATGAAAGCGTAATAGCTCACTAGTCAAGGATAGAAGCGCTGACAATGTATCGGGGCTCAACTTATTTACCGAAGCAATAGAGAAAAGGTAGCGAAGCGTTTTGTAAACCGATGAAGATATTTTGTGAAAAATATTGAAGGATTCAAAAGTGAGTATACTGACATGAGTAACGTAAAAATCATGTGAAAATCATGATCGCCGTAAGTTCAAGGGTTTCTGCGATCTGGAAGTCAACGCAGAGTGATTCGGCTTCTAAATTTACTGTGATTACAGTTAAATGATGAATATATGGAAACTGACAAATTGTGATTTTTATTTTTATCAAATTGGATAGATAAGAATATGCCTCCAATTTCAGGAAAAGGTTCCATTTCCTCGAAACCGTACCCAAAACCAACACTGGTGAACAAGTCGAATAGACTCAGGCGTTGAGATAACCATGCTGAAGGAACTCGGCAAAATATTCCCGTACCTTAGGAAGAAGGGAAACCAATATTTATTGGTGACACAAAATTGAGGGTGACGACTTTTTACTAAAAAATTAGGACTCTGCAAAATGGTAACATGAAGTATAGAGTCTGACGTCTGCCCGGTGCTAGAAGCTTAAGAGGAGACTTGCAAGAGTTGAATTGAAGGCCTAGTAAACGGCGGTTGTAACTATAACAATCATAAAGTAGCGAAATTCCTTGCCAGCTAATTCCTG
>Ga0213864_10000357_pt1 | contig 20498 bp, 23 predicted proteins | sample PICome_5_FD_160078 | JGI IMG/M metagenome (GOLD analysis project Ga0213864, IMG submission 160078) | Coastal seawater microbial communities near Pivers Island, North Carolina, United States - PICO247 | ecosystem: Environmental > Aquatic > Marine > Coastal | place: USA: North Carolina... | reverse complement strand
CACAATTTTGTATCACAGCGTCAACCAGCGGAACTAATGACTCACTTCCATCAATTCCAAATCTTTTCATACCAGGGTATTTTGCAGCTAAATATTTTGCCAATCCCTCAGCTGAATTCAATCTTTCAAAAATATGTACTTTTTCTTCTTCTGAAAAACTATAGTTATCAATTTTTGATTCAAATTGCTTCTGAAACCATCTTCTTTCATCCGAATTCATAATATAGTTATATTCAATACCTATATTGCCGCAATATATTCTTCTCAGTTCTTCAATAATATTTCGTAAAGTAGATTTTTTAGATCCGGTATTGAATGTATCAGTATAAAATTCATCATCAAGATCTGATTCCTTTAGACCGTGAAATTCAATTTTAAGATCCTCAATGATATCTCTTTCCATAATCCCTAAAGGATCTAAATTGGCCTCTTGATGACCTCTATTTCTATAGGCTTGAATAAGCCTTATAACCTTTCCTTGTCTTTCATCAGTTGCATTATTTGAACTTATTGTGGCCCTTGATAAATTTCTAAACTCATCGAGAATGCTTTGATGAGATATTTCAACATGCCCATTTGATAAACTTGGTAGCTTTTTGAAAAAATCTAACCATTCAGAGGATAGCTCTTCAGGATTATTTAAATATTTTTCGTATAAAGTTTCCAAGTAAGCAGAATGTCCTGCTGACAAATGTGAACTCCCCCATAGTTCTTGCATTGAATTAGTCATTTCAAGTTAATTCATAGCTCCATCTGAAGTAATAATTTTATTGTTATCTGTTAATAACATTTTCTTAATCTGGCCAATTGCTTTATTTGGATTTAATCCTTTCGGACACACGCTTACGCAATTCATAATTCCGTGGCATCTATAAACACTAAAACGATCTGATAAATCATCAAGCCTTTCATTAGTTTTTAGATCTCTAGTATCTGCAAGGAACCTATATGCTTGAAGTAAGGCAGCAGGTCCTAAAAACTTATCTGGATTCCACCAAAAAGATGGGCAGCTTGTTGAACAACATGCGCACAATATACACTCATACAATCCGTCAAGCTTGTCTCTATCCTCAGGTGATTGAAGTCTTTCCTGCTCAGGAGCAGTAGTACTATTTTGAAGAAATGGTTTAATTTTTTCGTATTGCGCATAAAACTCTGTCATATCGACAACTAAGTCTCGAATCACAGGCAATCCAGGCAGCGGTCTTAATTCAATTTTATTTTTTTTTATAACAGAAGATAAAGGTGTTATGCATGCAAGGCCGTTCTTACCATTTATATTCATTCCATCAGAACCGCAAACTCCTTCTCTGCAAGATCTTCTATACGATATAGATTCATCTTTCTCTTTTAACAAATGAAGCAGATCTAAAACCATTATGTCTTTTGTTGGTTTTTCAATCTTGTACTGTTTAATGTATGGAAATTTATCCTCTTCAGGATTATATCTATACATATTTACTTCTAAAGTATTAGCTGCCATTTAATAAGTCCTTACAATTGGTGGAAAAGCCTCAACTTCTGAGGGACTAAAATTCACATCTCTTTTTGAAACTGATTTTGATAAAGGATCATATAAAGAATGGCATAGCCATTTTTCATCATCTCTTTCAGGAAAATCATCTCTTGCATGAGCACCTCTACTTTCATCTCTGCTATATGCTGCTATTGCAGTAGCCTCTGCAACTTCAAATAAATTCTGTAATTCAATTGCTTCAACTCTGCTTGTATTAAATGCATTACTTTTATCTTTTAAATGAAGTTGATTAACTTTTTCACGAATCTCTTGAAGCTCATCAAGCCCTTTTTTCATGTACTCACCTCTTCTAAATACTCCAAAATAATTCTGCATACATTGTTGAAGTTCTTTTTTTACATCTGCTGTTTCATATCCACTTTCAGAATTATTTAATGCATTTAGCCTGTGAAGCGCATTATCAATATCATCTTTATCAGCAGGTTGCACTCCACCGCCTGATTTTAAATCTTTTTGGATAAACATTCCTGTAGCTCTTCCAAAAACAACTAAGTCAAGCAGAGAATTACCACCAAGCCTATTTGCTCCATGAACTGAAACACATGCCGCCTCGCCAGCTGCAAATAAACCTGGAACAATAGAGTCTTCTCCATCATTTCTATTAAAAGCTTGTCCATGAATATTTGTTGGAGTTCCTCCCATCATGTAATGGCAGGTAGGAACAACAGGAATTGGTTCATATACTGGATCTACATGAGCAAAAGTTCTTGATAGTTCACATATTCCAGGTAGTTTTGCATTCAACACATCTGCTCCGAGGTGATCGAGCTTGAGATATATGTGATCATTATTTTCTCCACACCCTCTACCTTCAAGTATTTCAAGTACCATTGAGCGAGCTACAACATCTCTTCCTGCTAAATCTTTTACATTTGGAGCATATCGCTCCATAAACCTTTCACCATCTTTATTAATTAAATATCCACCCTCACCTCGACAACCTTCGGTAACTAATGAACCAGCACCATATATTCCTGTAGGATGAAATTGCCACATTTCCATATCTTGAGCTGGATAACCTGCTCTTAAGGCCATTGCAAGACCATCACCAGTATTAATTAGAGCATTAGTAGTAGATGCATAGATTCTACCAGCACCTCCGGTAGCCATAACAGTAGACTGTGCTTTAAGATAGGCAACTTCTCCGTATTCTATTGAAAAAGCAATCACTCCAGTTACTTCATTTTTAGCATTTTTAACTATATCAACTGCAAACCACTCATTAAGGAAATTTGTTCCTTCTTTGACATTATTTTGATAAAGAGTATGTAGCAATGCATGACCAGTTCTATCTGCAGCAGCACAAGTTCTAGCAGCTTGACCACCTTTACCAAAATCTTTTGACTGACCTCCAAATGGTCTTTGGTATATTCTCCCATTTTCAAATCTTGAAAATGGTAATCCCATATGTTCTAACTCGAAAACAGCTTTTGGTCCCTCTGAACAAAGGTACTCTATAGCATCCTGATCACCAATATAGTCTGCTCCTTTAACAGTATCGTACATGTGCCATCTCCAATCATCATTTGGATCAGCACTTTGGATAGCACAAGTTATGCCGCCTTGTGCAGATACTGTGTGAGATCTGGTTGGAAAAACTTTTGAGACAACAGCTGTTTTTAAGCCAGACTTTGCAAGCTCAAGAGATGCTCTCATTCCTGAGCCTCCTCCACCAATAATTAATGCATCAAATTCAATTGTTTTGATGTTTGAGGAATTGTGATTAGTCATAGATTAAAACCAAATAATTGAAATATAGAGGATAGCAATCAATACACCTAATAAAATAAATAAAGTTTCATATATTTTTCTTAAAACATCTGCATAAGCACTTAAACCTGAAGACATAAAACCCAATGTTCTTTTTGTTAAATAATCAGTTCCAACAGCCCACAAGCCAACATAAGCATGAGCACATGCTAGTAATATAAAAATGCTAAGCGAAGCTTTAAATAAATTATTAGTAGTTAAAAATTGGAAGGTAATACCTGTAGTCCAAAACGTATACTCTAGATATAAAAGAAATGAGATGAAATAAAGTGCGCTGTAACGTTGTAAATACCAATAGAGTTTTCCACTTTTCATAACATGATCCAAATTGTTAATAGAGCGTTTAAAACGAATAAGACCAAAGTAACTATTGCAGATTTATAGGACGAAGATAAGCTCTCACTTATGATATGAAAATCCATCAACATATGTCTTATACCTGTAAAAATGTGATACTGAAATATAAGCATCAAAGAAATACAAACTACTTTAATTCCAAGATATGCACCGTAAATATTTATAAAATTATCAAAGGAGTCTTGGCTTTTTGTTAGCTCAAAATAAGCCAAAACCGATAAAGGAAGCACTAAAAAAAATATAAGAATTCCGCTTATTCTGTGTGTAATTGATAAAAAAGCCGATAGAGGTAGTTTTATCTTGAAAAGGTTAATATTTACAGGTCTATTTTGTGTCATTAAGAAAGTGACAAATGTCATTTTTTTATGTGTTTTATAGGATAATTATAACCGATTATAAGCGATATAAATAAATGAATTTTTAAAAAATAAGCTATTTATTTTTTAACATGCTTCATCATTCTTTGTCTTTTCTTAATTTGTCTTTCTGTTAATTTATTTACCCTATTTTCAAAAGGGTTTTCAGATTTTCTAAAAATTAATTTAAGTTGAATGCTTTGAAGTTTTAATGCAGACCTGAATGAATTTTCAAGATATTTTTTATAATTTTGAGGTATTTTTTTATCCTGGTTTGAATGAATGACTAATGTTGTAGGGTTAATACCCCCAAAATGAATATGTTTAAGCTTTAACTGTCTTCCATTAACAGATGGAGGTGCGCTTTGAGATGTAAATTTTTCTAAAAGCTTATTCAATGATGAAGTTGTATACTTTTTTTGTGCATTATCAATAACATTATTTGTTACTTTAAAAAGCTTTTTAAAACCCTTTCTTTTGATACCAGAAATTTCTACTTTAAAAAAGTTATCAACAAAATTAGATTGAATTTTTTTTGTTTCATATAAATCATTTTTCTGCCTTTTGCTAAGTAAATCCATTTTGTTGAATGCTACAACTAGAGGCTTACCTAATTCGGATACCATATTCATTATTTTTAAATCTTGATCTACAAGCCCTTCATTGGCATCGCATATAAAAATAACAACATCGCAGGTCTCAACAGAATGCATAGCTCTAACATATGAAAAATACTCTATTTTATGAGCATTTCTATAGCCTTTTCTGATGCCAGCAGTATCTATAAAAATAAAATCATCGTTATTTACAGAGAAAGGAATACTAATGGCATCGATAGTTGTTCCTGCTATTTCTGAAACAATTAATCTATCTTCCTTGATAAATTTGTTAATAAATGTCGATTTTCCAGCATTAGGTCTTCCTAAAACTGCTATTTTCTTACCTTCTGGTACCTGAGTGTTGCTGCTTGGAAGTGAATTCTTTATATACGACCTTAAATCAACAAGATTTTTGTTATGTTCCGCACTAATTTCAAATAAATCACTAATGCCCTTTTTATTAAGATCCTCTTTGATTAATGCATCTGATTTTTTATCTATTTTATTAAGAACTGTTATAAAGGTTTTATTTAATTTTCTTAATCTTGAAAGAATATCTAAATCTTCTTTATTTAAATTCTGAGAACCGTCGAGAAGAAATATTATCAGATTTGATTCTTCTGCAGCAATCCAGGCTTGCTCAGAGATATCTTCCTTCAAAATAGTGTCATCTTGAGCTATACCACCTGTATCAATTAGAAGGCTTTTCTCATTTCCAAAAGATATATACCCATAATTTCTATCCTTTGTTAAGCCAGAAAAGTCAGAAACTATTGCTTGTCTAGATTTTGTTAATTTGTTGAAAAGTGTTGATTTTCCAACATTAGGTCTTCCTATGATTGCTATTGATGTAAACATGGCTACATATCATTTTATATGCTTAATGAATATAAATTAAAGGACTCATCAACTGCATAGAAATTTTTACTTCTACTAATGATCTTTTTAATAGGTTCTTTTGAAATTTTTTTTCTACCAACTGTTTTACCATTTAAAGGATCAATAATATGAATATAGCCCTCATAGTCACCAACCAGGGTATAACCAGAAAAGCTTATTGGATTAGATAATTGTCTATTCAAGTATTCATCTGAAGCCCATGATTCTTCAAGTGTTTTTGTGAAAAAGGATCTTAAATTTGATTTTGATTCAACTAAAATCATTAAACCTTTTATTAATAATGGGGAATAAAAAGAAGATGCCTCAGATTGCCATATAGCTCTTTTTTGAGCGACATCAAATAAAGTTAGGTTGCCTTGATAATTCGTTGTGTACACAATGCCAGCCTCTACAACTGGGCTTGAATCAGAATCAATTAAATTTTCAAGCTCTGATGAGCCTCTAACATAAGAAATGGCCCCGTCCCAGAGTATAAAACCAGAGTCAAGCTCAAAAACTCCAAGTCTTCCATTATCAAAAGTAGCATAAACATTATTGCCATCGATTACAGGACTGCTGCTTCCTCTTATTGTAAGCGCCGGAAGTTTAGATCTATAAGACCACATAATTTCACCACTGGATTTATCAAGAGCAAGTAACTCTCCTGACCCAGTTTTTACAATAATAAATTTTGCATCAATTGCAGGTGGTGCTAAAACTTCGCCTTTCACATTAACAGTCCATAAGATGGAACCACTATCTTGGTTTAATGTAATAACGTTTCCTTTAATATCTGAAACAACAATTATCCCAAATCCAGCAGCTACTCCAGAAGATAGTTCATCAACTTTCTGCTCCCACTGGGGATTACCGGAAGAAGGATCAATTGATTTTATATTTCCATCTGCATCAGCAAAAAAAATACTCTTTGCACTAAAAGCTGGTACAAAATTACCAAGAAGATTATTCCCAGAGAAAGATTTTTTCCAATCAACATTTACATCTACAGAGTTAGTGATAGGGTTCAGAGTCTTTGGCTCGTCAGGATCAATATCCTCACTTTCCCAAAATTTTAATGAACTCAGGGATGAGCAAGAGGAAAGAATAAAAATCAATAAGAAGGCTACTAAATAATTATTAGTTTTTAAATTAAAAATATGCATCTAGATTCTTTATATTGTTAAATTTGAAATTTTCATTGAAATAATTGAGATAGAAGCTTCGTCAGTATATTTATCTCTGGCTAGATTATACTGATCTTTTGCAAGATCTATCTTACCTTGTTTATAAAGAATATCTCCAATAAGTTCATGAATGGAAGCATTTGATGAAGAATATTCCTCCAAAATCTCTAATGCTTTGTCATAATCTTCTTGTGCATACATTATTCTTGCAGCATTAATACTAGCAATCTTGCTTAGTAACTCATTACCGCCAATACCCTTAGTATTATCTTTTAGTGCAATAAAATAATTGAGAGCTAACTCAAAATCCCCATTCTGTGCCTTAAGTGCCGCTTGGTTAAGTAATGCTATGTTCGCATATCCTGTTTTTTTATATGAATTAATTAAATCATCAAACAATTCATCAGAAAGTGACTTTCCTTCTTCAGTATCTGTTTCTTGCGCAATCCACTTATTATATATTTCAGCAGCTTGAACATTTTGAATATTTTTAATTTGATTATTTATTAGATTAGCTGAAACTAATAGGACTATGGTGCCAATAATCAAGAGTATAGGCTTTTTGTAATTCATATAAAAATTACGTAATGATGTTAAAGCTGTATTGTTTTCAAAAATTTCGTTCATAAATATTTCCTTAACCTACAAAGATTCATAAAAACTATATAAACCTTCAATTGAGACAGTTTGCTGCTCTCCAAGTTCATCTTTCAAAGGTTTTATAACAGCCGTTCTATTATTCAACTCTTCTTCGCCAATAATAATTACGTAATCTGAATTATTCTTATTAGCCTTTCTCATCTTAGATTTAAGACTTCCCTCTGATAAGCTAATATCAAGAGTGATTTCTCTATTAATTGACCTTAGATGGTGCGCTATTTTATATGCTTTTGGTTCTAAATTGCTAGCTGCAATCACAAATGTGACTAATTTTCCGTTTACATGATCTATTTTTGCAATATTAGCCATCCTTTCAAGTCCTATAGCCATACCAATTGCAGGCATGTCTTTTCCCCCAAGTTGAGAAGAAAGTTGATCATATCTTCCGCCACCTAAAAATGAATCTTGTGCACCCAGCTCTGATGATGTGGCCTCAAATACAAAACCAGAATAATAATCTAAACCTCTTACCAAATTGTGATCAATTTCAATTCTGCATAACTCTGAGAATTCATTTTTAATAGATTCAAGCAAATCAATTGAGCTTTGGTCTATAAAATCTTTTATAGAGGGTGCTTTTTGCAGAATTATCTGAGTTTCAGCATTTTTTGAATCAAGAACTCTCAATGGATTCTTTTTAAGCCTATCTAAATCTTTTTTATCAAGATCTTTTTTAAATGGTTCTAGGAAATCTACAAGAGCTTTACAAAAAGACTCTTTATTTTCTCTAGCCCCCAAATGATTAATTTTGATGCTGCAGTTTTTAAGTTTAAATTCTTCAATAAGAGAACAGACTACTGAAATCATTTCATACTCTGGTAAGCCCTCTGGTATTCCCAATATTTCAATACCAGCTTGATTGAATTGTCTATATCTGCCCTTTTGAGGTCTTTCATACCTCCACATAGGTCCTAAGTACCATAATTTATGAGTTGTTTGATCTAATTTCTTTTCAATGACTGATCTAATTACACTTGCAGTTCCCTCAGGTCTCATCGCGATAGTTTTATCATTTCTATCATTAAAAGAATAAATTTCTTTATTAACGATATCTGAAGAGTTACCAACACTCCTTATAAATAAGTTGGCATCTTCCAATACAGGAGTTCGTATTTCTTGGAATTTGTAATTTAGAAATATGTTTTTAATTATCTTTTCTACTTCAAATAACTTAGACGATGTATTGGACATATCTCCATCATCATACTGATCTAGCATACCTGTTAATGATTGAATTTTATCCAATTTATCCCCTTGCAATAATGTCTTTTGTGTTTCTTGATGATAGCTTTTCTCTAACTTTTTCTTCTATCTCTTTTACTAAATTTTCACTGCTAATTTTTTTATCAGGCATGCCATCAACATAAAGTAAATTTTTTGGACTTGCACCAGTCAAACCAATTTCTGCTGCTTTACTCTCTCCAGGACCATTTACATAGCAACCAATGATAGCAACTTCAATATCATCGGATATGTCCTCTAGCCGCTCCTCTAGCTCATTAACTACTTCAATTACATTAAAGTTTTGTCTAGAACAGCTAGGACAAGCAATAATTTTTACTCCCCTACTTCTAATATTAAGACTTTTTAATATATCCCAACCAACTTTAATCTCATCAACTGGATTGGATGCTAATGAAATTCTAATAGTATCTCCGATACCTTCAGATAAAAGCATTCCAACTCCTATAGAAGATTTTACTGTGCCAGCACGAAAACTACCTGCCTCAGTTATGCCAAGATGAAGAGGCTGGTTAATTAGATTAGATATTTTCCTATATGCATCAACAGTCATTTCTATATTTGAAGCTTTAAGACTCATTTTAAAATTATCGAAGTTAAATCTATCTAATATCTCAACATGTCTGAGGGCTGATTCAACCAATGCATCGGCATTGGGCTCACCATATTTTTTTTGTAAGTCTTTTTCAAGCGAACCAGCATTTACACCAACTCTTATTGGGACATCGTTGTCTATTGCAGCAGCAATAACCTCTTTAATTTTTGATTCTTTTCCAATATTTCCAGGATTAATTCTTAAACAATCTGCAGAATCAGCAACTTCAATAGCAATCTTATAATCAAAATGAATATCAGCAACTAATGGAATTGTTACAATTTTTTTAATTTCTTTAAAAGCTTTTGCCTCATCAAATCCAGGAACAGATACTCTTACAATATCAGCCCCAGCGGCTTGTAATTCATTAATTTGATTAACAGTCGATAAAACATCAGAGGTGTTGGTATTAGTCATTGACTGGATTGCAATAGGATTACCGCCACCAACAGGCACGCCTCCTACATTAACAACAGAAGTTTCTTTCCTTTTAATCCAATTACTCATCATTAAATATAATAGTACTCACGTTAAGTCTATTAGCATTAGTAATAAAATCAATGTTCTTGCCATTATATGAAGCTTCTACGGCACCTGCATTACCAACAACAACTCTAAAGGGTCTTTCAATCTCAATCTCAAAGCTATCCCCATAATTAAAAAGTTTATTAATTATCAACTCATCATATGCATATATTTCAATCCAGCACTCATCAAAGAAGCTTAAAAGAAGTTTATTTGAGTCATTAACTGAAAGCTCATCCTTAATTATGGGTATAGGAGTTTCTATTAAATTATCAAAATTAATAGCTTCTTCTATTTTGTTTGATTCAATATTGGTTAAGGTTTCTTTTACTGACGAAGGCTCGCTATTCTTAGTTTCTCTCGAAAAACTACTATTTATGTAAACAACCACACTAATTATTAAAACTATTACACCTACAATTCTATAAATTGGTATTAATGAAGGATTAATTTCAGAAATTGATTTTTTAATAATTTTATCTTGTCTATTGTCGCTCTGAAATAATGGTGGGAACTCACATTCTATTGATAAAAAATCTTGGTATTTAGTAAAATATGCTTTAGCAAAAACCTCACTCGGAAAAACCGAATAATCACCAGATTCTATGGCATTTATATACCTTACATTCATAAATGCTGCATTAGAAACTTCAATTTTACTCAGGCCTAGCTCCCTTCTTGCTACCTTAAAAACCTTGCCAATTTTTGCTGATCTAGCTGACTTAAAATTTTCTGTCATGATATAAGTTTGTGAGATATAAGCTTTTTACCTTTTACCGATTTATTTAATTTTCCAACAAGCTGACCACACGCTCCGTCAATAGCATCTCCTCTTGTAACTCTTAATGTTGTTATAAAGCCTTTGTCCATAAGAATTTTCTTAAAATTTTCAATAGTTTTTATTTCTGAGCGCTTATAGTCTGATCCCTCAAAAGGATTGAAAGGTATTAAATTAATTTTACACGATACATTTGATAAAAGTTTTGCTAGTTTTTTTGCTAATTCTTCTGAGTCGTTGACACCATCAATCAAAATATATTCTATGGTGACGCTTCTCTTACCATCATAGTTTTTTATGTAATTGTTACATGAATCAATTAAATTGCTTATTGGGTATTTCTTATTTATTGGAACTATTTCATCTCTCAATTCATTTGTTGGCGCATGAAGGGATATAGCTAAAGAGACATCTATTTCATCGCTTAGTTTATCTATTTGAGGTGTTATACCCGAAGTGCTAATAGTTATCCTCTTTCTTGATAGTCCGTATGCAAGTTGTTCCTTCATAATCTTTGCTGATTCAATAACAGGTTCAAAATTTAATAGCGGCTCTCCCATGCCCATAAATACAACATTTGTAATAGATGGCTCATCATTATGATAAAAATTTGCAAGCCATAGTTGGCCAATAATTTCATCAGAAGTAAGATTTGTTTCAAATCCTTGTGCACCAGTAGCGCAAAATGTACACTGCAAAGCACAGCCTGCTTGTGATGATATACAAAGAGTCATTCTTTTCTTTTCAGGTATTCTTACCATTTCAATCATGGACCCAGACTCGAGCTTTACTAAATATTTGATAGTTCCCTCAGGAGATTTGTATACTTTTTCAATCATTGGTGTCTTGAGACAAGCTATTAGCTCAAGCTTTTCTCTGAGAATTTTGTTGAAGTCTGTCATCTGACTAAAGTCTAGGACACCCTTCTGATGTATCCATTTAATTAATTGTTTAGCCCTAAATTTAGGCTCATTAATATCAGTAAAAAAAGCTTCTAGGGATTCGAGAGAATACCCTAGAAGATTTATTTTTTTATCAGACAAAATCTATTTAGATACTATTTCTTCTTCGGTGAAAAAATAATTTATTTCCCTTGCAGCACTTGTTTCAGAATCAGAGCCATGAACTGCATTAGCATCAATGCTATTTGCAAAATCTGCTCTTATTGTTCCAGGGTCTGCTTCTTGTGGATTAGTACTACCCATAAGTTCCCTATTTTTTTGAATTGCTCCTTCGCCTTCAAGCACTTGAACAAAAACTGGACCAGATGTCATAAACTTTTTAAGATCCTCAAAAAAAGGTCTTCCTTCATGTTCAGCATAAAATCCTGAAGCCATCTCATCATCAAGCTGTATTAGTTTCCCAGCAACAATACATAGCCCATTGTCTTCAAATCTCGAAATTATTTTACCGATAATATTTTTCGATACTGCATCAGGTTTGATTATAGATAGTGTACGCTCTATTGCCATTTTAAGTTCCTTATAAAAAATTTTAGGTATTATATGAAAGTTATTTGGATTCTTCTATCCATAACATCTGAATAGCTTCAAGAATTTTTTCATTTGATTTATTTGGATCTCCGATAAACCCATCTAGGCTGCATATTTTATTATGCAGATCAGGAAAACTTATCCATTGCGGGTCAATGTCTGGAAATTTTTCTGAAAGCTCGATTGCAATATCATTTGTATCTAGCCAATCTATTCTCATCATTAGTGATTCTCTGAAACCATATTTATATTATATTTCGGTATTTCAATTTCAATGTCTTCATCTCTTGGTATTGCCTGGCAGCTAAGCCTTGATGTTTGTTCAAGTCCCCATGCCTTATCTAGAAGATCTTCTTCTATTTCACTTGCTTCATCTAAGCTATCAAAACCTTTGCGAACTATACAGTGACAAGTTGTGCATGCTGCAGACATCTCACATGCATGCTCAATCTGTATACCATTTCTTAAGGCTGCCTCACATATTGTTTCATCTGGTTGATTTTCAAATAAAGCCCCTTCAGGACAAAGGTCTTCGTGAGGTAAGATTTTTATCTTAGGCATTGCTATATGGTGAAGCTTTCACCGCAACCACATACTGCTTTGGCATTTGGATTTAAAAATTTTATCCCTTGGTTAAGGCCATCTTTTTGATAGTCAACTAAGCTACCTTTTAGGAAATCTAAACTGCTGTTATCGACAAAAATTTTGCATCCGTTTTTTTCGAAAACAACTCCATCATCCTCAAAAGAATCAATATAATCAAAAAAATATTCATAACCTGAACATCCTGCTTTTCTAACTCCGATTTTAATTCCAACCCCTTTGCCACGACTTTCTAAGCTTGATAGAAAATGATCGATTGCAGAATCTGAAAAATTTAAGTCTGATGAGCTAAAAACTTGCATAGCTGTTTATTGTTTTGATTCGTAGTCTTCTATTGCTTGTTTTATTGAGTCTTCAGCTAAGACGGAGCAATGAATTTTTATTGGCGGTAATTCAAGGGCATCAACAATCTCTTTATTTTTAATAGCCTTGGCTTCTTCTAAAGTTTTACCAATGAGCATATCAACAAGCTCACTTGAAGATGCTATTGCAGAGCCACAACCGTATGTCTTAAATTTAACATCTTTTATTATGTGAGTATTTCCAGATGGTTCACATTTTATTTGCAGCTTCATGACATCGCCACAAGCAGGTGCACCAACCATTCCTGTTCCAACATTTTCCTCTTTAGGATCAAATCTTCCTACATTAAATGCTTTTGGGTCGTTTAGTGTATTCTCAAATTTATCGACAACTTTTTTACTATAAGCCATTTAAAGCCTCCATTATTAGTGCGTGTTCCATGTAACAGTATCTAGATCAATTCCATCAAGATGCATTTCCCAGAGTGGAGATAATTCTCTTAATCTTTCTACCACATTGTTAAGTATTGATAATGTTTTATCTACATCGCTATCTTTTGTAAATCTTCCAAAAGAAAATCTTATTGAACTATGAGCTAATTCATCTTTCCTTCCAAGCGCTCTTAAAACATATGAAGGTTCCAAGCTGGCAGAAGTACATGCTGAGCCTGAAGAAACGGCAATATCCTTTAATCCCATAATTAATGACTCACCTTCAACAAAATTAAAGCTCATATTTAATATATTAGGGACTTTATTTTTGAGGTCACCATTTATGTAGACATGTTCAATTTTGGAAGCTTCGTTTAAAAATTTTTCGTGATACTTTGTAATCATTTCATGATCTTTAGCCATTTCTAACTTAGCAATTCTGAATGCTTCTCCCATACCAACAATTTGATGGGGAGCCAATGTGCCAGACCTCATACCTCTTTCGTGACCTCCTCCATGAATTAATGCCTCAATTCTTACTCGTGGCTTTCTTCTTACGAACAAAGCACCAATACCTTTAGGTCCATAAGTTTTATGAGCAGAGAATGACATCAAATCTACAGGTAATACTGAAAGGTCAATTTTTACTTTTCCAGTACTTTGCGCAGCATCAACATGAAAAAATACACCTGATTCTCTTGTTATTTCTCCAATTGCTTGCAAGTCATTTAATGTTCCAAGCTCATTATTGATATGCATTAATGAGACTAATATCGTAGATTCTTTAATAGCCTCTTTTACCTGATTGGGCTGAATAATCCCAAATTCATTAGGCTCAAGATAAGTAACTTCAAACCCCTCTCTTTCTAATTGTCTGCATGGATCTAAAACTGCTTTGTGTTCTATTTTAGAAGTAATAATATGATTTCCCTTAGATTTATAAAATCTAGCAACGCCTTTAACAGCAAGATTATCAGCTTCAGTAGCGCCAGAGGTCCATACAATTTCTCTAGGATCTGCATTAACAAGATTAGCAACATGAGATCTAGCCTCTTCAACTGCATCATCAGCCTTCCATCCATATCTGTGAGAACGAGAGGCTGGATTACCAAACTCACCGTCAGGTGTTAGGTACTCCATCATCTTTGAAGCTACACGAGGATCAACCGGAGTGGTTGACGCATAATCTAAATATATCGTTGATTTTTCTGTCATTTATACAATCTCTTTTAATTTTATATATGGGCTATTGTTAGTTTCTACAAGTGTATTAATTGTTATGTTACTTAAGTAATTGTTAACAACATCATTAAGCTCATGCCACAAGTTATGGGTATTACATTTTTTACCATCGTTGCATGTGCTCATACCACTGCAACTTGTTGCATCTAAGTCCTCTTCAACTGCATTCATTATGTCTTTAATTGTAACTAATGCCGGATCCTTGGCATAAAGATAGCCGCCATTACGTCCTCTAGAACTAGCAACTATTCCATAAAGCCTAAGCTTTCTGAAAATTTGTTCTAAATATGATATTTCAATATTTTGATTAGCAGAGATATCAGTTAATGAAACCGGACCTTCTGAGGCTAAAAGTTGAAGTTCTACTAACGCATTAACAGCGTATTTACTTTTTGTAGTTAATTTCACGCATGAATTATAAATACCTGACTATTTTAGTCAACTATTATATTCATACCCAGCCTATCAGCAACCTGATGATAAGATTCAACAACATCGCCAAGACCTTGTCTAAACCTATCTTTATCCATTTTCTTTAAGGTTTCAGAATCCCATAGCCTACAGCCATCTGGAGTAAACTCATCAGCTAATAAAATTTTGCCCTGACTGCAAACACCAAATTCAACTTTAAAATCTACTAATATCAGATTTGAGTTTATAAATAACTCTTTTAAAACTGTATTTACCTTATAAGTCAGTTCTTTCATCTTCTCAATTTGATCTTTATTAGCCCAGCCAAAAGAAATAATATGTTCGTCGTTTATTAATGGATCACCAAGATCATCATCTTTTAAAAAGAATTCAAATAAAGGATTTTCTAATACAAGCCCGTCTTCTGTTCCCAGTCTTCTACATATTGATCCTGATGCTCTATTTCTAATTACACATTCAATTGGAAACATATCTAATTTATAGACAAGAGAATCATTACTATTCAAAACTTCAATGTGATGAGTCTCAACACCATTCTTTTCAAGATGGTCCATGATAAATGCATTAAATTGATTATTAACAGCACCTTTACCTAGCAAGGCTTCTTTCTTTTTACCGTCAAAAGCTGAGGTGTCATCACTGAAATGCATCACTAACTGATCATCATTAGAAGTTGTAAAAAGTGACTTTGCTTTTCCTTTTGTTATTTCTTTAATTTTATCCATAAATAGTCCTAACTTAGCGATTCATTTATTTTAGAGATTAGCTTTTCAGCCTCTTCGATTTTACCATCTTTTGAATATGCCCTTACATATGTTTTGTTATTTTTTTCAGTAATTTTTACCTCGAATTTAGCACCATCAAAATTTATCTTATTATTAGTGTTTCTACCAAAGTTCAAAAATGAAAAAATACTGTCCTCTTCTTCTTCAGCATAACTAACATAAAAAATACCATTACTTCTGTCCTTATCATTTGCAAGAATGTCAGATGCATCCATGGCTTTTGTTACTGAGGACCATGCTCTGTCAAAATTTAAATTGAGCTCTATGACCGTTTGACCATTCTCAACAAAAATCTTTGCTTTCTTAACGTCATTTAAGTTTTGAGCAGCTAGTGACGTTCCAGTAAACAGATCAGCGGACTCAGCAAAATAGTTAACTAAATTACTAAGCTCAGATTGGATAAGCTCAGGATTGCTAATAATTTCATTTGAATTCTTGTTAATTTGAGCTAGAAAAATTTCAGTAGATGCTTCTTTAATGCCATGTTCTATTTTCATTTTTAATATTGAAGTTTCATCAAAATTTATATCGATTTCTCCTATTAAAGGATCCGCATTAATGGTTTCATATGAGGATATATTCCAATAGCTTTTTGTTATAGGCCAAGAAGTTGAGGGCAATGTCTCAACATATATCCACATCAATTCACCTAAACGTCTTAATTGAACCGAACTATTGCCGGAAGATGCAAAAATTTGTCTCGGTTTAGGCACTTCTTGATCATCAGATAACTCTGGAGCTAAATCGACAGGATAATGATTTTCAACAACTAGAACATTTAAGTCGTCTGGTAGAAGTATATCCTCTTCAACTTTTTCTTTGAGAAATGCATTCTTTGTGGGTGGAAATAATCCTTCAGGTCCAGATATATATGAACATGAGGTTGTTAATATTAATAAATTGATTACAAAAAGTTTTTTCATTTAAATTAATTTAAGTTTGTTTAATTCTGACAAAATTTCATCATGATAAGTTTCATCTAATTCTATCAAAGGAAGTCTAATTGAGCTTTCAATCTTTGCCATTTGATTCAACATCCATTTAACTGGAATCGGGTTAGACTCAACAAATAATAATCTATACAAATTATTGTTAATCTCATTTAGTCTCTTTGCTTCTTCAAAATTATTATCTCTAATACATTTGCATATTTGTGAAATTGATTTGGGCATAACATTAGCTGCAACAGAAATAACTCCGTGAGCACCTTCTAATAAAGCACTCATGAAAGTGGGATCATCTCCTGAGAGAATAGCAAAATTATCAGCATTATTGGAAATCTTAACCAGTTCTTTAATTCTTTCAATATCATCTACAGCTTCTTTAAGGCCAACTATATTTTTATGCTCAGAAAGAACTTTAACTGTCGCAGGTTTTAGGTCACAAGCTGTTCTTGAAGGCACGTTATATAAAATTTGTCCGATATCAACACTATTAGCGATTTTTTCATAGTGCGCTAACAATCCTTTTTGATTTGGCTTGTTGTAGTATGGAGTTACTAATAAAACGTAATCAGCGCCTTTTAATTTTGCCTCAAGAGATAGCTCAATAGCTTCTTCAGTAGAGTTAGCTCCTGTACCAGCAATAACTGGAATTCTGTTTTGAACATATTTTATTGTGAAATCAATAACTTCAATATGCTCTTTAACGTTTAAAGTGGCTGACTCACCTGTAGTGCCAACTGAGACTACTCCATCAGTTCCATTGTCAATATGCCAATCTAATAGACTGCTAAGAGAGTCATAATCAATATCACCATTTTTTAATAGAGGTGTAACTAGGGCGACTAAACTACCTTGTAAAACTTGCATTGATAAAATATTCAGTAAAAAATAGGACTATACACTATTTTGTTAAAAATAATTATAAGGTAAAAAATATGGCTAAAAATTTACAAGGTAAAAAATGTCCAAAGTTTAGTGCAGAGTGCACTAGCGGTCTAACTCTGTCCAATAAAGATTTTGAAGGTAAAAATCTTGTTATTTATTTTTATCCTAAAGATAGTACGCCTGGGTGTACTACTGAAGGTCAAGAGTTCAGAGATAACTATAAATCTTTTAAGAAACTTAATACTGATATTCTTGGTATCTCAAGAGATTCAATTAAAAGTCATGAAAATTTTAAATCAAAACAATCATTTCCATTTGAACTGTTGTCAGATCCTGACGAAAAAGTATGCAATGCTTTTGACGTAATGAAATTAAAGTCAATGTACGGTAGAGAATACATAGGTGTTGATAGATGTACTTTTTTAGTTGATACAACTGGAAAAGTTATTAAAGAATGGCGATCAGTAAAAGTTAAAGGCCATGTGGAAGAGGTTTTAAATACAGTTAAAGATTTAACTTAAATCGTTATTTGGAGATGATGGCCATGCATTCCAAACTGCTTTTATAAAAGTTGCAATTGGAATAGAAAAGAATACACCCCAAAAACCAAACATGCTGCCAAATATAAACACTGCAAGTATTATTACAACTGGATGAAGTTTTACTGTTTCAGAAAAAATTATAGGCACAAGCAAATTACCATCAAGTGCCTGTAATAGTAGATATAAGCCTATTAGTACATAGAATTCTGTTCCAAGACCAAACTGCAATAAACCAACTACTACAATAGGAATTGTTACTAAGAATGCTCCAACATAAGGAATAATAACTGATAAGCCAACTAGCACAGATAACAAGGCGGTGTAATTCAAACCCAATGAAGCAAATATGATGGCGGCAGCAATACCAACAATAAATATTTCAATGGTCTTTCCTCTTACATAGTTGCTAAGCTGAACGTCCATTTCAGCCCAAATACTTGTAAACATTTTTCTTTTACCTGGAATAAATTTTAAAAATCCTTCAATAATGTTCTTCCTATCAAATAAAAAGAAATACACAAGTATTGGGAATAATATAATGTATAAAAGAAATGTTATTGTGCTCTGGATGCCAGATATAGATGATTTAACAATATTTTGGGCTATTGCGCTAACTTCTTCTGAAACAGCTTGAAAAAAGATAGATATTTGATCAGATGAAACTAAATCAGGAAATTTAGCAGGTAAATCAGCTATAAAATCAAGAAAGTTGTTTATAAGATTTGGAACATCGAGAATGAAAGCTTGGAGCTGAGTATAAAGTAATGGAACTAGCCAAATTAATAAAGCCGCACCAGTTATTATAAATATTGAGAAAGTAAGAATTAATGCAACATTTTCACCAATATCATAAGACTGAATTTTTTTCTGCAAACCAACAAGCAAATATGCAACAACAATGCTAATCATGAAAGGAGTGAGAATAGATCCAAATAATGATAAAACAATAAAAAATAAAACGATTGCTAATGAAAAGATAATTGTCTCCTCATTGCTAAATATATTTTTAAATACTTTATTTAGTTGCTCTAACATTTATTTCACTATAAACATTCATAATTTTGAACTCTAATGTTAAAAAAGCAGTCAAAATTGATAAATGTATAATCAATTAACCAATAACATGGGATATATTAATCTAAAAAACACGTTTATGTTAGTTTTAGTAAGTTTGAATAAATAGTCAAATATAAAATGAAGAGATATATACAAGTAATAACGACTATCCTTTCATTGCCGCTTATTAGTCAGGAAGTTAACAATTTAGAATTGCCTGAGCTTGGTGACAGGGTTTCTGGTGCAGTTTCGACATCCGAAGAGAAGATAATTGGGAAAGAATTTTTAAAACAAGTTTATTTTCAAGCCTCTCTAATATCAGACCCCTTAATACAAGAATATACAGAACTGCTAACATATAGACTTTCTGAGTTTAGTGAAGTTAAAGATAGACGATTTACAGTTCTCTTAATAGATGATGACTCTTTGAATGCCTTTGCTGCACCTGGAGGAGTGATTGGTGTAAACGGAGGTTTATTTCTTAATTCTGATAATGAAGCACAATTTTCTTCTGTTATGGCTCATGAACTCGCTCATTTAAGCCAAAGACACTTTGCAAGAAATGTTTTGAATGCACAAGATAGAAGTCTTGCATCATCTTTAACAATGATTTCATCAATTGCATTAGCTTTGATAAGTAATAATCCTGGCGCAATGGTAGTTGGGCCTGCCCTGATGCAAACACAAAGTCTAAGATATAGCAGGCTTTTTGAAAAAGAAGCTGACAGAGTTGGCTTTGCTAATTTAGTCAGAGCAGGATACAACCCCAGAGCAATGGGTGAGATGTTTGAAAATATGAATGATCTAAGAAGACTGGCTGGTGAAGCTCCACCAGAATTCCTATTAACCCACCCTCTTTCATCATCTAGAATAAGTGACGCACTTAATGCTGCCGAAGGAATTCCTGAAGAAGGTACGAAAAAAGACACATTAGAATTTTCTCTAATTAAATCTAGACTTAAAGTGTACTACGAAAGAATTCCAAGCCAGTCAATTAGATATTTCAATGCTGAAATAAAAAAAGAAAACTCTGATTCAAATATTTATGGTCTAGCTTTAGCCTTCAGTCAAAATAATGATTTAAATGAATCTGAAAAACTTATTAATATTCTTGTAAATAAATATCCAAAAAATTTATTTTTAAATACAACCAAAATTGAAATACTAACCAAAGCTCAAAAGTATGATGAAGCTCTAAATTTAGCAAATACTTTTTTAGAAATCTCTCCAAAAAACTATCCCCTCACAATTACTAAATCAAAATTATTACTTGAAATGAAAAGGTTTTTTGAATCTGAAG
>Ga0213864_10000356_pt1 | contig 20503 bp, 19 predicted proteins | sample PICome_5_FD_160078 | JGI IMG/M metagenome (GOLD analysis project Ga0213864, IMG submission 160078) | Coastal seawater microbial communities near Pivers Island, North Carolina, United States - PICO247 | ecosystem: Environmental > Aquatic > Marine > Coastal | place: USA: North Carolina... | reverse complement strand
GGCCTGCAGCATACCAGGCGTATTGGTCATGACGTAATCCGCCTCGGCAAAGTTCATGGTGCCACAATCAAGCGTGCAGATTTCTGGCAAACATTCTGCAACATGGGCCACGCGCTCTTCCGCGCCAATCATATCGGTGCTCGCTTCGCTTAGGGGCAATGGGTTATTGGGCCCGCCAAAAACCATATCACCGCCCATGCCCGCCGTCAGGTTCAGGACAACATCCACGTCCGCATCGCGAATGCGATCTGTCACCTCGCGGTAGTATTCCAATTTGCGGCTGGGCGCGCCTGTTTCAGGGTCACGCACATGGCAATGAACAACCGCTGCACCCGCATTGGCCGCGGCAATCGCGCTGTCGGCGATTTGTTTTGGGCTGCGGGGCACATGGGGGCTTCTGTCTTGGGTTCCACCAGAACCAGTGACCGCACAGGTGATGAACACCTCTTTATTCATTGTTAAGGGCATAAGAATCCTCGTCTTGCACGTGTGATGCAATATGATCGCGCTTGTATTTGCGTCCCGATTTGCAGTAATGGTCATAATTAATGCAGAAATGGTCAATTCAATCCCATACGCCCGTTTCGGTTGGCTTTCTCTTGTTTGAACGCTTTTCAAACATGTGTTTGGCCAATTGTGTGGAACCCATGCGCGCGGCAAATACCTTGGGGGACCGACAGGTTTATGATTGGGCTTTTGTCGGATTAAACCAAGGGGTTGTGACATCCTCTTCACAGCTGAGTGTTCTGACCGATTACGCCATCGCAGATGCGCCACATTTCGACTATTTATTTGTGATCGCTAGTTACGATTATGACGCGCATGATACCGCAATTACCCGTCGGGCATTGGCGAAAGTTGCCAAGACATGCAAGGTTATGATCGGGTTGGATACGGGGGCGTGGCTGATGGCATCAGCGGGATTATTGGAACACAAACGCGCAACGGTTCACTGGGATATTCTGGACAGTTTTTCCGAACGTTTTCTGAATGTCGAACCATTACGTGCACGTGTTGTACGCGATGACAGCCGTGTGACATGTGCAGGCGCAACATCGGCCTATGATCTGACCCGCGAATTAATTTGTGATCATGTCGGACATGGTATTGCTCTGGATGTTGATGCCCTGTTCATGCGGCACGATGACCTGCGCCCACGTCATATTGGCAGTGGGCCAAGCGGCCCCGTGCAGCGTGCCATCGACCTAATGCACCGTAACATCGAAACGCCCATGATATTGGATGAGATTTCGCGTCAGGTGGCCTGCCCACCCAAAACTTTGTCACGGCGATTTCAGACCGCATTGGGGGCAACACCGGGACAAGTGTATCGCCACATCCGCCTCAGCGCCGCGCGTCATTTGGTGGAAAGCAGCAGCCTACAAATCACTGAAATCGCGGTTAGAACAGGGTATGAAAGTCCCGCCGCCCTAACCCGTGCATTTAAGAAACGCTTTGGTCATTCGCCAAGGGGATCGTCATTGGTTGACCCACGATAACCCGTGGCCACTACAAATTTTTCTGAACTATCGGCCCGACTGCTGGGGGGTTTGATGTTCATCACCTTTTTAAACCGCTGTTTCAGCAATTTTTGCAATTCCCCCTCTGCTCCCCCTGCCAACACCTTGGCCACAAAGGTCCCATCAGGTTCAAGAACATCAAACGCGAAGTAGGCCGCAGCCTCGCACAGGGCAACGATGCGCAGGTGATCGGTTTGTTTGTGACCCGAGCTGGATGCCGCCATATCTGACATCACGACATTCGCAGGACCACCCAACCATTCCTTGACCTTTAAATCTGCATCATCGCTTAGGAAATCCAACTGATGAATTTCGGCCCCAGCAATAGGTTCCACCTCTTGCAGATCGACACCCAGTACGGTTCCAACTGCTTTATCACGTCGTTCGCCCAAGGCATTGACGCGTTTCACAGCAACCTGACACCAGCCACCCGGCGCACAGCCCAGATCAACCACACGTGCGCCTGGCACCAAAAAGCGGAACTTTTCATCCAATTCCAATATTTTAAACGCGGCCCGGCCACGATATCCTTCGGCCTTGGCGCGTTTTACATATGGATCATTCAACTGACGCTGCAGCCATTTCACTTGGGACACCGTGCGTCCACGCGCGGATTTGACCTTGACCTTTAAATCACGTTGACCGCGTCCCGAAGAATTTTTTGTCTGCTTTGCCATTTTTATTGCCCTTTGACGAAGCACCATGATTGTTTTGGATGCCTCAGATCAGCCCCGTCTTAGATCAGTATGGCCCGTCTTCCAAGACGCCATTCGCACACATCTGCGCATAAAGTAACCCTTCGCGCAAACCGCGATCCGCCACCGACAGACGATCGGTTGGCCAAGACCGCAACAGCGCCTGCAAAATCGCAGCGCCGGACATGATCAACGCCTGCCGATCCGACCCAATGCGCGGATCAGAGCGGCGCCCATCAGGACCCAACTGTAAATACCCATCAATCACATGATCAATCTGATCCGATGTCATGCGCAGCCCGTCTACCTTGGTGCGATCATATCGTTTCAGGCCCAGATGCGATGCCGCCACCGTTGTAACCGTGCCCGAGGTGCCGATGATTTGAAAACCTTCACGGGTTTGTTGGTCCGCATAGGGGGCGAAATCGGCCAAGCGTTCCTCAAAATGGCAACTCATCAAGGCATAGCGCGCGGCGTCATCTTCCACATCGCTGAAATTATCGCGCAGGGTGGCAACCCCCAGTGGGATGGAAATCCAGTCCACCACCTTGGCTGCGGGAAACGGGCTGTCGGGGGTGTGAAATCCTGCATGCAGACGCATGATCGATCTAGGGCGTTCCCATTTCGGGACGGCAGACAAATCAATCCACACTAATTCTGTCGATCCACCGCCAATATCCACGACCAACAGTTGTTCTGTATTGGTGGACACCAATGGCGCACAGGAAATCACGGCTAAACGGGCCTCTTCCTCGGGTTTAATTATCTCAAGTTTGATCCCTGTTTCCCGATGCACTTGGTTCAGAAATTGGCGCGAATTTCCCGCGCGCCGACAGGCCTCGGTCGCGACCAATCGCATGTGTTTGACGCGATGGGATTTCAGTTTTTGTTGGCATACACGCAGCGCCTGTACCGTGCGCTGCATCGAGCCACGGTTTAATCGACCTGTGCGTTCCAACCCGGCGCCCAATTGCACCGATTTGGAAAAGCTGTCGACCACATGAAATTGATTGCCCTTAGGTTGGGCGATCAGCATGCGACAACTATTTGTACCCAAATCCAACGCGGCATAAAGATCCGTTGGATTGGGTCGCTTTTTTGGCGCGGGGCTCTCTACCGGTTTGGGAAATGCGCCCGCACCTGATGGACGCTTGGGCGCCATATAACACGCCCTCCGATAGACTTAAGTTAGCCTTAAGATACGCATGCTTCGTCCCTGCCGCAAGGGGACAAACGCAAAATTGTCGCAGGGGCAATAAGTGCATTCATTTTCATCATGAAAAACTTGCATTGGCGATGCGATCAGATTTCTGATTATACCCAGTTCAGACGAACCCACGTCGCGGAATGTACGATAGTTGTCGAAAACCGACGTCGAAATTTCAAAATGCAGACTTATCTATGGGCAACTTGAAAAAGGATTCGACTATGACTGACGTAACCATTGTTTATTGGCGCGATATGCCGGCACAGGTGATTGTTGGAAAAGGCCGCCGTGGGTTCAAACGCCCCCTACCCGAACGTTTTGAGCAGGCGATTGACCGAGCCGCCATGAAAAGCGGGATGGCAGGCACAGACGAATATCTGTCTGAATGGCACAAGGCCGATCCCATTCAAATCGAGGGAACACCAGAAGAAGCGGCCGAAACAACCGCCCTTCGGATTGAGGCAGAGTACGATCAAGAGCGCATCAAGGCTTTGATCGACAACAATGGATGGGAGGCGTAGTCCATGGCGCTTTTTAATTTCGCAAAGAAATCAGAAGAAGAAACACCTATTTCACCCGAAATGGAATCCTTTCTCAAAGGATATTCAATTGAGGTGATGCCACGTACCGCGGAAAAGGTTGAAGATTTTCGCGCGCTATTGCCCAAAGGCACACGCGTTTACATTGCCCATATCGAGGGCACCCCGATTGAGGATATGGTCGCCACAGCAAAACGCATCGCAAACGAAGGTTATGACGTGATGCCCCACTTCCCCGCGCGCATAATCAAGGATGCCGCGACACTGGAAAACTGGATCGCGCAATATCAGGGCGAAGCTGGTGTTGAACAAGCGCTTTTGTTGGCAGGTGGTGTGACAAACCCACATGGGGATTTTGACAGTTCCATACGGTTGTTGGAAACAGGACTATTCGACAAAGCAGGCTTTAAACGTTTGCACGTTGCAGGCCACCCAGAGGGGAACAAAGACATCGATCCGGATGGATCCATGAAGAACGTGGATGCAGCGCTTCAGTGGAAGCAAAATTTCAGCGAAACAACTGATGCGGAAATGGCGCTTGCGACCCAGTTTGCATTTGACGCAGACCCCATCATTAAATGGGCAAACGACCTACAGGCAGCAGGCATCAAATTACCCATCCACATCGGGATCGCGGGTCCCGCAAAGCTCCAAACTTTGATCAAATTTGCAATCGCCTGTGGCGTTGGTCCATCGCTTAAAGTTTTGCAAAAACGCGCAATGGATGTTTCAAAACTACTCTTACCGTATGAACCAACTCAGGTTCTTTCAGAGCTTGCTGAGCATAAGGCAGCAAACCCTGATTTCAACATCACACATGTCCATTTCTTCCCCTTGGGCGGGATCAAAACCAACGCGGTTTGGACACATAACAACGGTGGCAGTTCTGCCATCCCCGCAAACGCATCGTAAGGAAAAATAGACATGGTAAAAACTGTCGTTGAATCAAAAACAAAAACGGCCATCTTAGGGTTTGACCAGCCGTTTTGTGTGATTGGTGAACGCATCAATCCGACAGGGCGCAAAAAGCTTGCTGCTGAATTAGAAGCGGGGGATTATTCCACCGTTGAAAAAGACGCCTTAGCGCAGGTCATGGCTGGTGCAAATATTTTGGATATCAACGCAGGCGTTGTTTATAATTCAAATCCAAATCCAAACGAAACGGAACCACCCTTAATGACAGCGCTGATCAATCTGGTTCAGGATTTGACAGACGTGCCTCTGTGTATCGACAGTTCCGTTCCGGAGGCCCTGGAGGCAGGTTTGCAAGCGGCTGAGGGCCGTCCATTGTTAAACTCTGTAACAGGCGAAGAAGAGCGTTTGGATTTCGTTCTTCCATTGGTCAAAAAATACAACGTTCCTGTCGTTGCGATTTCAAACGACGACACAGGTATTTCCGAAGACCCTGAGGTGCGTTTCGCTGTTGCAAAGAAAATTGTGGAACGTGCGGCCGATTTCGGGATCCCCGCGCATGACATCGTGGTTGACCCATTGGTGATGCCAATCGGGGCGATGGCAACAGCAGGCAATCAGGTGTTTGCATTGGTGCGTAAACTACGCGAAGAATTAGGCGTTAATACAACCTGTGGCGCGTCAAACATTTCCTTTGGTCTGCCAAACCGTCACGGCATCAATAACGCGTTCCTGCCAATGGCAATGGCTGCGGGCATGACATCTGCCATTATGAACCCAGTCGCCCTGCCCGTCACGCAGAAAAAGATCTCCGAGAAAAAGGCAGAGGTTGAGGCCGCTGGCATCAGCCTTCCTACAGAAATGGATGATGAGGCGTTCGTTCAGATGTTTGGCCTAGGCTCAACCAAACCACGAGCAGGTAAAGAGATGGAAGCCATTCGCGCAGCCAACCTACTGACAAACAATGACGCCCACGGCGGCGCATGGATCGCGTTCAACAAACCCGCAGGATCAGGTGATGCGGCCCCAGGTGGCCGCGGTGGTCGCCGCGGCGGGCGTCGTCGCGCGTAATCAGTTTACTAATATCACCAAAAAAAGTCGCAGTTTCCTGCGACTTTTTTTGTTCAAACAATTTCTTTCATGCAAGTCCTTGGCACAGATACCTATTTTGGTGAGATACCCACCCCTAAAAGCGGGTAACGGGCCTGCCAATCTAACCGTCGGCAGGCTAAACAATTCATAAGGAACAATATCGAATAAATACGACGTCGTTTACATATGGATCACACGGCCATAGGCATCCAGAACAGACTCATGCATCATTTCGGACAATGTCGGATGCGGGAAAACGGTGTGCATCAGATCTTCTTCTGTGGTTTCCAACTGCTGGCCGATCACGTACCCTTGTATCATTTCGGTTACTTCTGCACCAACCATATGTGCGCCAAGCAACTCGCCTGTTTTCTCATCAAAAATGGTTTTCACCATGCCTTCGGGTTCGCCCAATGCGATGGCCTTACCATTCCCGATGAATGGGAAACGGCCCACTTTTACCTTGTATCCTTCTTGTTTTGCTTCGGCTTCGGTCAATCCAACACTTGCGACTTGAGGGTGGCAATAAGTACAGCCCGCAATGGAATTTGGCTTGATCGGATGCACCTTTTCCCCTGCGATTAAATCTGCAACCATGACACCTTCATGGCTCGCTTTGTGGGCCAACCAAGGTGCGCCTGCAACATCACCAATCGCAAACAAGCCATCAACGCCCGTACGGCAATATTCATCCGTCACCACATGGGTGCGATCAACCGTAACCCCAAGCGCCTCAAGCCCCAAATCCTCAACATTTCCCACAATGCCAACGGCGGAGATTACTGTATCAAATTCCTCTGTCGTGATTTTGCCGCCCTGTTCGATATGCGCCGTCACCTTACCGTTGCCACTATTCAACTTTTTAACCATCGCTTTTTCACGAATTTTCATACCCTGTTTTTCAAACTGCTTTTTTGCAAATTTTGAAATTTCTTCGTCTTCGACAGGCAAGACACGATCCATCACCTCAACTACAGTCGTATCGGCACCAAGGGTGTTATAGAAGGATGCAAATTCAATTCCAATCGCACCTGATCCGATGACCAGCAATTTTTTGGGCATGTGTTTTGGTGTCAGCGCATGTTTGTAGGTCCAAACCAAATCACCATCAGCCTCAAGCCCAGGAAGTTCGCGTGCACGCGCCCCTGTGGCGAGGATAATGTTTTTTCCGCTTAGGGTTTCAACGCTTTTGTCGGTCTTAACTTCAACCTGCCCCTTACCCTTCAGCGTGGCTGCCCCCATGAAGGCCGTCACTTTGTTCTTTTTCAACAAATGTGTGACGCCTTGATTCAACTGCTTTGACACCGCGCGGGACCGTTTTACCACGGCACCTAAATCATAGGAAATGCCTGAGGCAGAAAGTCCAAATTCCTTGGCCCGATGCATCAAATGAAATACCTCGGAGGACCGTAACAACGCCTTCGTTGGAATACACCCCCAGTTCAGGCAGATGCCGCCCATGTGTTCACGTTCGATGATTGCGGTTTTCAAACCCAATTGCGCTGCACGAATTGCAGCAACATAGCCCCCAGGACCAGCACCAATAACAACAACATCAAAGGAATGAGACGACATGTTTAACTCCGGAACTTTGAATTCCGTTTAACGTTAAACTATATTTAATTTCACATCAACAGATGAGCTATGCTAAAGACGCCTTATCAAGTTGTCGTAATGTCATACCATATCCGCCATTGTCCAGATATTCACGTTCCAACGCAGTATAGTTGCGTCCAAGCGCATCATTGCGAAAGGGAAAGCGGCCAAATTGACGAATAACTTCGCGGTGAACCTGTGCATGCAGCAGGTCATTTTCGCCTGTTTGGGGCATCCGTTCCTTCATCAATCGGATGCATCTGTCCTGATCACACAGGTTTTCAGAATGCATCAGCGGCAGATAAAAGAACTGTCGCGCAGGCGCATCAATGAATAAATCCCATTTCTGGGTCACGCATTGTTTTGCAACTGTCAAGGCAAGTCGATCCGAGGCAAAGGCCTGCCCAGATCCGCGAAACATATTGCGCGAAAACTGATCCGTGACCAAGATATAAGCCAATGCCCCCGAAGGATAGGTCAACCACATGCCATGTTCGCCCTCCATGATCTCTTGCCAAGTTTTCAGAAATCGATCTCGGATTTCCTGGTCTAAGGTCTCTGATCCGTTATACCAGCTGGATTGATCCACATCGTCCAGCCAAAATTTTAAAACCGCACCGACACTCATAGGCACCAAACCTCCTCATGACCTGTCCTCAGGGTAAGAGTGTCACAAAAATTTCGCAAAACAAAGTCACGTTTAACAACAAAGCGACAAATCGCGTGATTAGGCTCGCTCTTGGAATGTTTCCTCTTCGATGGCAACTTCGATGTCGTATTCTTGGGCAATTTCAACCAACACGGGCGACGCCGTTGGCGCAACGGGTGTGTAGCTTGATGTCTCGTCCGTTGCGATTGCAGGACGCTGTGTCATACGATAGACGCCATAAACCCCCATGACCCCCAATAAAGCAGCGATGAATAGAAAAAAACCAACAGGACCGATCGTTTCCATCATGAAACCGATGATCAACGGTCCCGCAATCGCGCCAATCCCGTTCAGGAACAATAGACCCGCGGAAGCCGCAGCCATATCCTCATACTCTAGAAAATCATTCGTATGCGCAATCAGCAATGAATACAGCGGATTTGACATGCCACCCACAAAGAATGCGGCAATCAAAAGTGTAAAATAGTTTCCGCTACTTAGGATCGCTAAAAGGGATGCCGCGCCACCAATCGCCGCACAGATAACGATCAAGAAGCGTCGATCCATCCGATCTGACATCCAACCAATGGGATATTGCAACAACATGGCACCGACGTAAAAGGATGCGACAAATGCGGAAATCTCGCTAAGGCTCAAGCCAATTTGTGATCCATAGATCGCGGCCATTCCAAATTGAGCAGCAAAAATTCCACCCAGCAGGAACATGCCAACAGCACCCAACGGCGATACGCGGATCAATTCCATCAAACGCATCGGTTTAGTTGCCTCAAACGCTGGTGTGGGGGAAATGGATAATAGGATAGGGGCAAAGGAAATCGAAACCAGAACCGAGATCACAACAAACAGGGTATAACCCGATGGATCCGCCAGCAGAAGCATACCTTGGGCCGATACAATCCCAATCATCTGTACAACCATGTAGAGGGAAAGCGCCTGCCCACGATTTTCGTTGCTGGCCCCGTTGTTTAGCCAGCTTTCCGCTGTGACATAGACCCCACAAAACGAAAACCCGATGATTGCCCGCCCAATTGCCCATACAACAGGATTCGGGATCGCAGGATACAAAATAAGAACTGCCGAAACAAAAGACCCAAGCGCCGCAAACACACGCACATGCCCAACACGGCGGATCATTTCAGGGACAACGCGACTGGCGCCCAAGAACCCAACGAAATAGGCCGACATGACGATCGACATTTCCAAATTGGAAAACCCTTCGATTTCGCCACGCACACCCAACAATGTCCCCTGCAAACCGTTTCCGATCATCAATAGGAACATGCCCAGCAATAATGCCCATGTATTTGAAAGAACCTGTAACATCGCCACATCCTTATTTTTGCCATGGCATACTTAAAATAATATCAGATTACGGAATCAAAAGCGACGCATCACCGTATGAAAAGAACCTGTAGCGCTGACTAACCGCGTGCGTGTAAAGCTTTTTCGTTCGCTCCGCCCCGATAAAAGCAGAGACCAACATGATCAATGTGGACTTGGGCAGATGAAAGTTGGTCATCAAGGCATCGGCCACATGAAATTCAAACCCTGGGTAAATGAAAATATCGGTCGCGCCCTTCCATGGTGCAATCTGACCTGTTTTGCGCGCCGCAGTTTCCACCAACCTCAGCGCTGTTGTGCCCACGGGGATCACACACCCACCTGCAGATTTCGTGGCCAAGATTTCTGCGGCAGCCTCAGGCGTGACTTCACCCTGTTCTTTGTGCATTTTATGTGTTGTTATATCATCGACTTTAACGGGCAAAAATGTGCCTGCCCCCACATGTAGCGTGACATAGGTGATATCAACGCCCTTGTTGATCAGCGCTTCCAGTAACCCTTTATCAAAATGAAGCGAGGCTGTTGGTGCGGCTACGGATCCGCGATGTTTTGCAAAAACGGTTTGATAATCTTCTTTATCCTGTTCATCTGCCGCGCGTTTGGATGCAATATAGGGAGGCAAGGGCATGGCACCTGCCTCTTCCAATGCCGCATCAAATGCCTCCCCAGTCAGGTTAAAGCGCAATATGGCCTGACCTTCGCGTTTTTCGCAGAGTTCTGCATGAAACTGATCACTAAACGTTATCACCTCGCACACCTCAACCTTGCGCAGAGGTTTGATCAGCGCACTCCAGCACCCTTCTGAATCCGAGTCCAGCAGGGTGACTTCGATCTTGGCTTCACCGCTTCCACCTTGAACACCGTGGCGTTTACGCAAACCGTTCATCCGTGCGGGGATAACACGGGTATCGTTCAAAACCAAACGATCACCGGCCTGAAACAGATCAATCAAATCACCAACAGTTTTGTCATGAATTGCATCGCCCTGTGCAAACAGCAACTTGGCGGCACTGCGCGGGGTCATTGGCCGCGTGGCGATCAAATCCTCGGGCAAATCAAAGTCAAAATCAGAAAGCTTCATTACTTTTCCAAATTGGGTGCCGGACGACGGAATATTTCGCGAAAGAGCGAGGGCGTAAACGCCGATAGCGGGTTCACCACGATGCGTGGTTTATCGGTTTCGCCCTGAATGGTAAAGTTAAATCCAATCAATCCCTGCCCCTTGCCCGAAAACAGCGCCCCAACCGCATTTAGGGCATAAATCGGAGAAATAACCCCCTGTAAATCCAATTGGCCAAGTTGCTTGAAGAAATAACCATCCACCGAAATCCCGACCGAGGGGCCAAAGGCAGTTGCCGATTCAATTACAACCTGTTCAGGCGTGTTCCGGAATGTCACGTTGACCTCATCCAGAGACATGCCAGGCCCGCTCAATTGATCCAACAATCCCACAATGCTGATCGCGTTCAATATCTCTATCAAAACGGATGAATTTTGAATGCGGATGTCACGAATTGCGATCGTTCCATCCAATTCACCTTTGCGCGATGTGGGCGTCAAATCCACTTTTAGCGACCCACCTGTTCCCCGTTTTAACACATCAGTCGCCATCAATACCCCTGCGGCATCTGTGCTGACCACTTCAACGCCTGGGCCAAAGGTTGTCGCGTATAAACGACCAGAAATGGGCGCCCCATTGATCAAACCCGAAAACGGACCCAACCCATTTTCGTTTAATTTGGCGCGAAAATTTTTGACAGAATTTTTGGGATCAATGATCAGGCGATCCAATGCGATTTCAACACCCGCACCTAAACCTGATCCGCTTTGACGTCGTTCAAGGAATTCGGGCAGTTTAACGGTTCCTGAGGTGATATTAAGTGCCCCGTTTTTTGCAATAAGCAAACCGGCATTGAACCAATCTCCAACGCGCAGCTTCGTCAGATTAACCCCCGCATAAGCCTCATTCGATGTCATCACATCTGCCTCAGCCTCCAAGCCCTGACCAGAATAGAAAATTCCCTCGATTTTCGGGGTTGCACCCAGCCGACCATTCAAGCGAAAATCCCCCTTTGCATTCGTTGATTTGCGCCAACCAAGGGTGGGAATACGCGCCTCAAATCCCACCATGTCAGAGGTTATACGATATTGCGGTGCCGCGCCTTTTGGAAAATCCACAACCAGCTCTGCGGAGGCCGTACCGGTCAAAAGCTCCTGAGGCAGAGCAACACCCAACCCCGTTAGGTCCTGATCCGAGACGCGCAAACTTGAACTCAATTTGGGGCGCAAATCACGATTAGGATCTAGGGACGAGACAAACCGCATATCGGATTGAATTCCACCCAGGGCCGCAGGGCCACTTAGCGTTAACATCAAATCGTCAATCGCGATTTCCAATACTTCGGATGTAATCTGTTTGGAAAGCACGTCAAATTTTGAGCGTGCATCATAAATGCGACCAGCTGCGGAATATGTCAGCGATTTTGCTGCCTCAGCTTTGGACAGTAAAAATGACATATCAAAGGTGCCAACGACCCGCCCTGTAGTTAAATCTAGGTTGGAAGTAACACGTTTTGACAGGGAAACCGGTGGATGGTTTAGGACCCAAAGCACATCGTCGTATGCGCCATCTATTTGCAATGATACTTCGGCAAGGGATGGCTTTATGCGGCCGTTGGGTATGGTATAGCGTGATCCCGCAAGATCGACACGTCCTGTTGGCGTTTCAATATATCCCGCATCGGTTTCAAGTGACAAAATGAAATCATGGCTTGTCAAATGCCCCGACAGCCCCTGAATGGGCGGGGCATCGGCAAAGGGCACCATCGCCAAATCCTCAAACCCCATCGAATAGTGGATCACTGGCAATTCATTTGGTAGGCGACGCAGTGAAAACTCATAATCCACCAGCGCACCTCCCGAAATATGATCGTCGATCCATTTACGCGGCTTGGCCTTAAAATCAATGGGCCATGCGGAAAGCGCCTTGCGCAGCCCCACGCGCGGAGTAAAGGCATTGACGCGCAATTCCCACCCCTCTGCCCGCGCCGTGATAATACCGTTTGCATAGCCATCAGATCCCTCGTCCAATTCCCGGATATACGCCTCGGCAACTTCAATTTGGAACGGATCAAGGGATAGACGAAAATCCACATGTCCGTCTTGACTTTTGAACGGTTCAATTAATGTGCCCAATGGATTTGCCGACAGATTGGCAATGTCGATATGGCCTTCAAAATCTTCTGCGACACCCTCGCTGATTGTCGCCTTCAGATATCCAGAAGCAGACAGTTGCAATTCGCGGCTGTCAACGCGCACCTGATCCAGCGTCATCATTTGCGTTGTAGGATCATAGGTTAGATAGGCCTTGGCCCCATCAAAAGCGACTGGACGCGTGCCCTCAGTCGGCTTCACACGCCCACTGCCAATTTCCAATGTTGCACTGGTGGGTGTAATTGCAAAGTTGTCATCCCAACCGCCACGGATCGACCCCGAAATCGGGGCATCAAAGGCGGCAAGCCAGGACAAAAACGGGGCCTGCCCTGCCACATCTTGGGCCGGCAGTTGATCAATGGTCACGCCATAGTCCCCTGCGGCCCGACCCAGTGTTGTGGCATATGTCATTTCGACTGTTGCAACATTTGCCCTACCCGTGATCAATGCAAAATCTGAAAACACCTTAAGCGCATCACCAGTTCGATCAAATGTGGCGCGAGCCCCATCCACCACGTAGATTTTGTTCGCCAACGCATCATCGTATTCAATCGTGATCCCAAAAATTTCAAGCGTTTTGAATTCATCTAACTCAGGCAATGTCAGAACCGTTTCCAACGTTTTGGCAACATCATAGGCGCCCGCCATTGCTGCATCAGCCCCAACATCAGGTTGAAGGACCAATCCCACATGCCCCGTTTCGGATCGTGAAATCGGAACTTGCACACCCTCAATCGACAGACGCCGTAATTTCAGCTCACCTAGAAAAAGTGCCGCGAGCGATGCCTCGGTAACCGCATAATCTACGGCCAAGATCTGCGTCGCATTGGCATCCACCACCTTTACAGATTGCAAGGTCAAAACAGGTTGATAATCATCAGAGAGGGTCAACGAAACCCGATCCGTTGTGATTTGAATCGGAGCTGTCATTTCCTTTAAATCGGCCAACAATCGCGTGCGCAGCTGATCGGGCAAATCGACATCACGTTGTTTTAACATCACAACGGCCGCGATCATCAACACGACCGACGTTGCAATCAACGTGATGATCAACGCCAAAAGGATACGCGTGACAGGATGCGTCCGCAGCCAGTGTGATAGACCTGCACCAACAGATGTCAAATTAAACTCCACTCTTTTTTCGCAATAGATGCGGACTAGATCTTACCTAAACCACTCGACTTAAGAAGGAGCATAATATGTCCGACACACCTTATCCAGCACCAGAGGTGAATTTACCCCGCGACGGCGGTGAAATGCTGAACATTACTGATTTGCGACCCAATGGGGTTGTCCTATTTTTCTACCCCAAAACGAACACGCCAGGCTGCACAAAAGAATCAATTGAATTTAGCGAGTCGCAAGCAGAGTTTAAGGCACTTGGGTATGACATCGTGGGCATTTCCAAGGACCCTGTCAAAGCGCAGGACAAATTTGTTGAAAAACAATCGCTGACTGTGCCGCTGCTTTCAGATGAAAACGGGACTGTTTCCCAAGATTTTGGGGTCTGGAAAGAAAAATCAATGTATGGCAAGACCTACATGGGCATCGAACGTTCGACCTTTTTGATCAATGGCGAAGGTCAGGTCGTGCGCGAATGGCGCAAGGTGAAGGTACCCGGACACGTCGAGGCAGTTTTAGAGGCAATCAAAGAGCTGTGAGCAAAACTCTAACACAAATGGCAACTGAAGTGTTGCAAACAGCAGATGGGCGAGAAAAAACAGCCCTTTCAATATCCTATGCCGAAATGTGGTTCGCCGCACGCACGGCGGGTGATACAATTGAAATCGGGACGGCCAACCCGCCGCTGCACCCTGCGCGCCCTGAAAAACCCGAGTTGCTGTCACCAAGGGATGTGCCAAAACGCAAACCTGGATCAGAGGCAGGGCGCATCGCATTGTTGCATGCGGTAGCACATATTGAATTGAACGCCGTTGATCTGCATTGGGACATCGTCGCGCGTTTTGGACACATTAAAATGCCGATTGGGTTTTATGATGATTGGGTCAAATCGGCAGCCGAAGAAGGCAAACATTTCAATCTGGTATGTGATTGCCTAGAGGCGATCGGCTCTCATTACGGTGCCCTGCCCGCACATGCAGGTATGTGGCGTGCAGCCGAAGATACCAAGGACGATCTGCTCGGCCGCTTGGCCGTGGTTCCCATGGTGTTAGAGGCCCGTGGTCTGGACGTAACCCCCGGCATGATCGACATTTTCGCCAAAGCGAACGCAACCCAAGCGGTGGATGCACTTAACGTGATCTATTCAGAAGAGGTTGCGCATGTTGCCTATGGTTCCAAATGGTTCAACTTTATGTGTGGACGCGACAATCTGGATCCAAAGGATGTGTTTCACGCATTGGTGCGCAAGTATTTCAAAGGTGCGCTGAAGGCCCCCTTTAACGAAGAAAAACGCGCTGATGCTGGCCTTCCCCCTGATTTTTATTGGCCATTGGCGCATCAGATGGGCGTAGATTTGCGCCTTGAGAGATCAAAACAACACGAGGCGCGATAATTCGCGCAGCGTCGAAAAAGATGATTGCCAGCACCCAAAATGGACGTTACCAAATTGGCATCTGGGAAAAAGGCTTGGGACCCTTTCATGAAACTTGGACTACTCCAACGCATCGATCGTGTGTTTTCGGGATTATTTCCCGAACGCCGAGTGTTCCTAAAATCAGATGTTGACACACGCTTTATTCGCCTGCGCCCATCTACTCAAGTGGGTGTTTTTGGGGGCGTCGCCTTGATTATTGCCTGGTCGATTGTGGCCACAGCGATCCTGTCGATCGACAGCATCGGTGCAGGTAATTTCAGAGAACAGGCGATCCGCGACCAAGAAACCTATCAACAGCGATTGGAAATCATGGCGTCCGAACGGGATGCCAGCGTGAAAACAGCCACCGCCGTCATGGCAATTTATGAGGCCGCCTTGGCCGAAATCGCCGCGATACAAGAGCGCCTTTTGGCCCAAGAAGTAGATCGCTTGGAACTGTCTTCTGGTGTGGATGTTTTGCAATCAAATCTGAACGCGGCGTTGGTGGAACGTTCGGAATTAACCACAGAACTTGAACGCGCCCAATCTGAAAACGATGGATCAGAGGACGCGCAAGCCGTTGCCAGAGCGGCAACCCAGGATACGGCAACCATTGATTATCTGACCACGGCCCTGCGTGACACCGCCCACGAGCGCGACAAAGTCATCAAAGATGCCCAAGCGGCCCTAAATCAGGCAGAAGAGTTGCGTATTGAAATGCGCCTGATGGAAGAGCGTAACGAATTGATTTTCCGCCAAATCGAAGAGGCGATGAACGTGTCCATCGGTCCATTGGACAAAATGTTCCGCGCCTCTGGCCAAGATCCAGAGCGTATCATGTCCACCATCCGTCAGGGGTACGCAGGCTATGGCGGCCCATTAACATCCATGTCCACGCGCGGATTGGCCCCCACCGAAAACGAAGCGCGCGCAATCGCCATCCTAAAAGAATTGGATGAATTAAACCTTTATCGTTTAGCGGTTGAGAAACTGCCCTATTCCCATCCTGTGCAAACTGCGCACCGCTTTACCTCGGGCTATGGGCGCCGCTGGGGACGCATGCATTACGGTTCGGATTTTGCCGCCCCGCATGGCACCCCCATCTATGCAACCGCTGATGGTGAGGTAACAAAAGCGGGCTGGGCATCGGGCTATGGCCGATTGGTAAAAATCAAACACGACTTTGGAATTGAAACACGTTATGCGCATCTTTCAAAAATTCGCGTCAAAGTCGGACAAAAAGTGTCGCGTGGCGAACGGATCGGTGATATGGGAAACACTGGACGTTCGACCGGAACACACTTACACTACGAAATCCGTGTGAATGGTAATACGGTTAACCCCATGAAATATTTGAAGGCTGGAAAAAATGTTTTCTAAAAGCAAAATCAATGACCCTGGACCCAAAGAAGATGCGGCAAAACCTGCGGCACCCGCATCATCAGTAGCGGCTCCTGCACCTTCTGTACCAAAAGCAAAACCACCTGCATCTGTTTTATCACAAGATTTGCACGTAACAGGCAACATTAAAACAACGGGTGATATCCAAGTTGAAGGCACGGTTGAAGGCGACATTCGCGCCCATTTGTTAACAATCGGTGAAACCGCCACGATCAAAGGCGAAGTCATTGCAGATGATATCGTCATCAACGGTCGCATCATCGGCCGCGTGCGCGGCCTGAAGGTCCGTTTGACGGCGACTGCACGTGTTGAGGGTGACATTATTCACAAAACAATAGCGATTGAATCAGGAGCGCATTTCGAAGGGTCGGTTCAGCGTCAGGATGATCCCCTTTCAAGTGGTGCAAAAAAGCCCGCATCAGAAGTACAGAAAACTTCCGCTGAAACAAATGAACAGGCCTGCTAATTTCGCAGGCCATTTATTTTGGGGGAATAGAATACGTCAGTGATGCGCGCGCCACGGGTTTATCAACTCCGTCGGAATAAATCATCGCATCTCCAACAACCAATACACGACCCAATTTGTGGATGCGACAAATTGTATATAGATCCCGTCCGGCTTCGGGCTTGCGCATAAAATCAATCGAGCAATTCGTTGTAACGGCCAACGCCTCTTTCCCCAAGTAGGAAAGGGTTGCTGCATACATCCCACAATCGGCGAGTGCAAACATAGAAGGGCCAGATACTGTACCACCTGGTCGCAGGTGCGACTCTTTCACAATCATTCGCATTTTCAAATGATCTTCATGGACCTCATCAATCACGAAAAGCCCGCGCACCTGCGGAAATACCTCATCCAGATAGCTCTGCAATTCAGCGGCATCAAAACGTAACGACATACTTTTCCTCTTCTCAACTTATCTATAAAGTTTCCGCAAATCACCGTGGAGGGCAAGATGACAATTTTAGAACGTAACGACACAAACGGCGTCGCACATTTAAACATGAATGCACCTGAACGTTTGAATGCTCTATCAGATGAAATGTTGGCCGCCCTGCAATCACAGCTTGATGCGATTAAAGAGGATGCATCAGTGCGTGCCGTTATCCTGTCGGGGTCAGGCAAGGCGTTTTGTGCCGGTCATAACCTCAAGGAAATGACCGCAGGGCGTCAGGCCGAGGATGGCGGAAAAGCGTATTTTAAAGATCTGTTTGATCGCTGCGCCACAATGATGATGAGCATTCAGAAACTACCCCAACCCGTGATCGCACAGGTGCATGGTATTGCCACAGCGGCAGGATGCCAATTGGTGGCCACATGCGATATGGCCGTCGCGGCCGAAGGGACGAAATTCGGCGTCAACGGCGTGAACATTGGTTTGTTCTGCTCCACCCCCATGGTGGCCCTGTCACGTAATATCCCGCGCAAAAATGCCTTTGAAATGCTAACCACAGGCAAATTCATCGAAACAGACGAAGCAGTGCGTTTGGGGTTGATCAACCGCGCTGTCCCCCACGATCAGTTGGAAAGCGCAACGCGCGAATTGGCCGGCACAGTGGCAAGCAAACTGACCGCCGCCGTAAAAATTGGCAAACAGGCGTTTTATCAGCAAATGGAATTAAACGTGGCCGAGGCCTATGATTATGCAGGCGATGTCATGGTACAAAACATGTTGTTCCGCGACACCGAAGAAGGCATCGCCGCATTTTTGGACAAACGTCCACCTAACTGGGAACAATAAATCTCGGTTCAATTGCTCAACGATCGTCACATGACAAAATGCGCAACCCAAGGTTTGCGCATTTTTTCCTTTTAATCCTGACAAAAATCACTAGATCAGCGGCATGGATAAAACACTTCATATCATCGGCGGCGGAATGGCCGGATCAGAGGCCGCATGGCAGGCCGCAAACATGGGCGTCAAGGTGGTGATCCACGAAATGCGCCCCAAGGTTGAAACATTTGCCCACCGCACGGGGTATTTGGGCGAAATGGTGTGTTCGAATTCGTTTCGTTCCGATGATCATGAACAAAACGCGGTTGGATTGCTACATTGGGAAATGCGCGCTGCAGGTGGTTTGATCATCACACAGGCCCATGAACATCGCCTGCCCGCCGGAGGTGCATTGGCGGTGGATCGTGATGTCTTTGCCGCCTCTGTCACAGATAAACTAAAGGCGCATCCACTGATCGACATTAGCGGCGAAGAAATTACTGAATTGCCCAGTGACGGTCATTGGATTGTGGCGACTGGGCCCCTGACATCTTCGGCACTTGGGAACGCGATTGCCAAAGAAACTAGTGCGGAGGCGCTTGCGTTTTTTGATGCGATCGCGCCCATCGTTTATACCGAAAGCATCGATATGGACAAAGCGTGGAAACAATCACGCTATGATAAAGGCGACACCGAGGAAGAGCGCACCGCCTATATCAACTGTCCCATGAATAAGGATCAGTATGAGGCGTTTCTCGACGCCTTATTAGAGGCGGATAAAACCGAATTTCACGAAGGCGAAACCGCAGGGTATTTTGACGGCTGCCTACCGATTGAAGTCATGGCAGAGCGCGGGCGCGAAACATTGCGCTTTGGCCCGATGAAACCCGTTGGCTTGACCAATCCGCACAGCGATGAAAAACCCTATGCAGTTGTTCAGTTGCGTCGCGACAATGCGCTTGGCACCCTATATAACATCGTGGGTTTCCAAACCAAAATGAAATACGGCGCCCAGACCGAGGTATTTCGCAAAATCCCAGGATTAGAAAAGGCAAGCTTTGCCCGTTTGGGCGGCATTCACCGAAATACATTCATCAATTCACCCACGCTGCTGGATGACCAAATGCGTTTGAAAAGCAAGCCAAACATCCGCTTTGCGGGGCAGATCACGGGCGTTGAAGGGTACGTCGAAAGTGCCGCGATGGGCCTATTGGCGGGTCGCTATGCGACGGCCGAAATTTTGGACAAAACCCTGCCTATGGTCCCCGCCAATAGCGCGATGGGCGCCCTAGTCCATCACATTACAGGCGGGGCCGAGGCGAAAACATTTCAGCCGATGAATGTAAATTTTGGCCTGTTTCATCCTGTCGACGGCCTAAAAGGCGGCCGTAAGGGCCGAAAAGACCGCTACAAGGCCTACACAGATCGCGCCAAAGCCTGTTTCTCCGACTGGTTGGAACAAAGCACCTAGACGGATAAATCAACTTTTGCTTAAGTTTGGGCCATGAGCACTAAGTTTTTGAACCAAGCCTATGGCATCAGCACCCTGGACAGCCGCGATTTATACACCGCGTGGTCCGATAGTTATGACCAAGAAGTCCATGAAAACGGCTATGTTACGCCCCTGCGCGTGGCCGAGGCACTGGACCGTCATGTTTTGGATAAAAACACGACAGTGCTGGATTATGGATGCGGCACGGGACTGTCAGGACAGGCATTATTGAAAGTTGGATTTCAGGCGGTGGATGGTGTTGATGTTACGGCCGCCATGGTGGATTTGGCTCGTGAAAAAGGAATTTACAGAACCCTTGACGTGTTTTCCCCCGAGGATGGGCCAAACATCGCAGCGGGCACATATTCGGTCATCGCCGCGATTGGTGTAATTGGCGCAGGTGCTGCACCGCTATCTGTGTTTGATAAGATCATGGATTTATTGCCCTCGGGGGGCTATTTTGCCTTTTCCTTTAACGATCACACGTTAGAGGATCCCGCCTATGAAAACAAAGTGCTGGAATACACACAGATGAAACGCGCGCAATTGGTGTTTTGCGAATACGGTGCACATT